>Ga0209257_1000557_pt1 | contig 63889 bp, 69 predicted proteins | sample AraplaCvi_mCL_r2_FD_184277 | JGI IMG/M metagenome (GOLD analysis project Ga0209257, IMG submission 184277) | Arabidopsis root microbial communities from North Carolina, USA - plate scrape MF_Cvi_mCL_r2 (SPAdes) (version 2) | ecosystem: Host-associated > Plants > Roots > Endosphere | place: USA...
GCCATCAAGGCGCAGATATGCTTTGGCCCGAGATTGCGCGGCTCGAGATGGAAGCCCATTTTGCGCAGGAGCGTGAAGCTACGGAATAGTCCCTGGCGCCGTGCATGGCGCGTACTGTGCGAAACCTCCTTGTCGCGCACCGCATGGCTGTCATTGTGTTCGCGAATAATCGCGCTTAGCTGCGCTTTCCAATTTCTGTTCTGGCCCATGTTCCTTCCCCTTATCGAAAGCAGTTCATCCACTAGATCCAATCGGCACATTCATCCACCACCGGCACTGCAACGTGCGGGACGATGGCCAGCACAGCCGACCAAGCTCCGCCTCGCTCACCGGTTACGCCCCCGTCCGACGTACCCGCTTTGGCCAGGATGAAACACGCACGGGAGCGGCCAAACCCCAGGACGCAGAAAACTGAGCCACGCCGTCCCGGCCTGCACGGCACTGGACGACAGAATGGACAGGTGTTTGCTCGAAAGCGCGGCGACTTAAAAATGCTTACGTGACTGGTGGTCCGGTTTCCCTTCTTGACCAATCCCCGCTTCGAGAGCGGGCCACGCTGCTCAAGGCAGTCAGGACGTGGGTGCTAGACCAATCCGACTTGGTCCGAGCGGGCTACCTTTCACACAGTGTCCTCAGCCCTGCCACCAGGCTGCTCGTGCTGTCGTTCCCACGAAATTGACCGAGGCTTCTATGGCCCCGTCACAACCAAGCACCGCGAGCGGTGATTGAACGACGAAAAGGAATGCATTTGTTTGACCGAGCCCTCCAGGGCTCCAGCGCGCCAGGTCGAGCCTGGAGCGAACGTTGACGCGCAATGGCGTCAGAGAGTGCGAACGTCGCGATGACGGCTCACGTAAGCGGATGGCAGATCATGGAAATGATCGGAAGAAGGACCATTGTAACGGCGCCGAGTACCAAAATAAGGAACACGAATCACCGAGACAACGAGGCCAGGGATGGCCACAACTAGAAGACTTCGATTAGAGGCAGGTCACGACTGCTACGGGCGCTATCGACACCACCGCCGCATTCAGAACACGATGTTCTTGGAAGCGGGTCCAGACAGTGAACACAGATTAGGAAAGGATTTTCCCGATGTCAAGGCTGGATTTCGGCGCGATATGTTGTAGATTCTGGCCCAAATAAATGTGTAACTGCGCGTATGCGAAGTTCGCCCCTATGAAACGCGCGAAAGTAGGATACCTCTGATTGTACGGCTGAGCATTCGCGCCCTGCCCACCCGACTGGCCCAAGCGCCGCCAAGAACAAGGCATCGCGCCTGCGCATCAAACACACTTCAAGCATGCTGGCCGGCGAGCCATTCGAGGGGGAATATTTGATCCATTACTGGATTCCGGTTGAAGCCCATACCGGTTCCAGCGCAATTATCAAAGAAAGCCATTGCACGCCAAGCCGCTTTCTTGTGTCATGGACTGGCATGTACAGCTAATGTGTCCTTTCAAGCTAAGGGAGGACGCATGGGATTCGTTGTCAGAGCAGTCGACGTCGGGCGCGGCAATACGAAATTCATCACCGATCTCAAAGACGGCGAACCACAATGCGCAATGTTTCCTTCGCAGGCGTATCCAGCGGAGACCGCCTACGAACATGGCGGCTGGGGACCTAGCCGCAAAACCGTCAGTGTCCCTGTTGACGGTCTGGTCTACGAAGTCGGGCCGGATATCCACCTCGCCGCCGACGTCTTCAATGCCAATGTGCTGCAACACGACCGCTATGCTGAAACTCCCGAATACCTGGCCTTGGTACTCGGCGCACTGCATTATATGCAACTCGACGCCATTGACCTGTTGATCGTCGGACTGCCAGTGGCGACCTTCAAGCTGAAGCGCCACGTTGCAGCCCTTGAACGCCGGCTCACCGGCGATCATGCACTGGGAAAGGATCGCCACATCAAGGTCAAGCGCGTCAAAGCGATCGCGCAGCCTGCAGGCGCCCTCATGTATTACGGGCTCATGCAGAACCGCGTCGCGCAGCTTCGCAAGGAACGCAGTCTCATCGTCGATCCGGGGCGCCGAACATTCGACTGGATCGTTACCCAAGGGATGCAGCAAATCGACAGGCGGAGCCACTCTGTTCCTCGTGGCATGCATGACGTGCTGCACGCCATCGTCGACGGGATTAGCCGCAACACCGGCGCACATTATCGCGACTACGAGCTGGTCGATATTGCCCTACGTACCGGGAAAAAGCTGCACGTCTTCCAGAAGGACTACAGCCTTGCCCAGCATCTTCCAATCGCACGAAAGATTCCTGAACAGGCGGTGGCGGAGATGATGCACTACGTCGGCGACGCGGGTGACATCAAGAACATTGTCCTGGTGGGTGGCGGAGCCTTCTTCTACAAGCCTGCGCTGAAAGATGCGTTCCCCAATCACGCCATTCAGGAACTCAAGGACCCTATCTATGCCAACGTCAAGGGATTCCAGTACGCCGGTTCCGAACTGATCAAAGCGCTGGCGGCGAACAAGCGGCTGACGGACAACGTCGATGCAGGAGACAAGGGGAATGACGATCATGGCTGACACATTGCGGATCACCCTCGAATTGGACAGAGCGGACAATCCGCCCCTGTACCAGGACCTTGCCGGGTTTCCGAAAGGCCCGCGTCGCGTGAATCGCCTGCGGACACTGGCGCATGCAGGCCTGCTGGCCCAGTTAGCACCGCTCACGTTGCCGGTTGAAAGGGGAATGTCCCCGAGGCCGGAGCAGGATGCCACGCTGAAGGCAGCCTCCCTCGAGCTCTTTGGTCCCGCCTTGGGAAATTGAGGAATATCACATGCAACAAGGGCACAGCCATTTGAAAGGCAATGTTCGCCATACCGCCTCGCAGTTAGCGGAAATGGGCTACTGCGAACGCAAGATGCTGCTCCGTCTGCAGCATGGCCCACGGACATCGCTCTCGCGCTTCGTTGCGCAGAAGCGCGGCACCCTGGCCCACGAGCGGTTTCTGTCGGAGGCCCGCAAGCTCAATCCATGCGTATCCAGCGACGTCCCAGTTCACATGCACGGCGCCACTACAACAAAACGCCGTCCTCTTCGCGCCCTGCTTGCAAGGATCGTCTCGCAGCTACTAAAGTTCATTGTAAGGAACCGATAGATGCATAGATGCTCCATTTACCGATCCTGGCAGGGTGTTGCCAGGGCATTGGGATTGGTATTTCGACGCGTTCGCTCCTGGCTCGCCACGTCGTGCTGGCGATCCTTCGACATTAACGATTGCAGACTCCTCTTTGCTGAGAGGTCATTCTCGATCAATGCGCCCATCAATCTGACCGTTCGCGTGGATCGCGCGTACCATGACGGCATCGCCATGATCCTCATGGAGCTCAAGACGCGCGTTGAGGAACGGATCTATGCCTCGGATGTCATCGAACTGTCGGCACAGCGACTCGCAGTTGAATACAGCACCGGTGAGCGAATGCACGACTTCGGTTACATCGTGCTGCAACATCCAATGACGCGCCGTCGGACCATTCACACGGTTTCCCTGCTCTCTCAGACTGAGGTCATTGGCATCGCCAATCGCCAGAGACTGCTTGTTGGCGGCGCACTGCCTCCGCGCCATGCCGGCAACCCTGAATGTTGTCGCCGGTGCGAGTACCAGCCCGAATGCCGCACCGGCACTTCATAAACGTCACGCCGCACGAACACGAACTGAGTTTTCATCGTTCGCCCGACGACTACCGCCACGAATTCAGGCGACACGTCCGACCTCGACGGCGGCTTCAGTTGAAAGAATTGCGAACATGCGGTAAGTCAGCATGCTCAGGGCCCTCTATATCGGCCAGGAAAGCGAAGATTTCGCAATAACCGTATCCTTGGCTGACAAGGAACGTCCATGCTCGCACGGAGCCGGCGAAACGATTAAGAATCGTGGCCTGAGCCGCAGCGTCAGCGGATATTATGGAAGCACGCATAGTGAATTCTTTCGTGGAGCCGGCGGGGCGAGGCCGACTATCGGAAAAGCGCTGCATGCGTTTTGGCAGCTGAAACAATTCTCACACATTCCCACACATATAGCGAGAATCGAGCAACTCTTTGATGCAATATCGCAACCACATTGGCAATTCTAGCAACGCAATAGCTCTGCCTCGGATCCATGGGACTCTTGGCGCTGGCAGGGTGATCGAAGTCTCTCGAGCACCACCACTTGACGAGTGAACGCGGCCACCGGCCGTACAAGGCATCGTTAGCGGGCAGAGCATTAGCGATCGGCCCAATGTTAGTTGCCAATCTGGCGGCAACTTTGGCGCACTAACGCGATGCTGCTTTGAAATTCACCGGTCGTAGTTGAAGATCTGCTTGTATCGGCCCGAACGAACTCTAACTCACCTGACGATCTCGGTTTTCAAGTTGCAAAGTGGCCATGCATGCATGAGCGGACTGTTATTGAACAGTACTCAACGACCGGTCAAATACGTTCGATTTCATGTCAAAACTGTTGAAATCGCTGCGCCAATCTCTCTCTCTGAAAATGGTCCGTCACGAAATTTACAAAAGCGCGGGTCTTTGCGGGCAAGAGCTTCTGACTTGCGAAATAGAGTGAAATTGGTCCTGCATCCTCGTGCCACCCGGGTAACAGTCTCACCAGCTCGCCGCTCTCAAGAAAGCGAAGCACGTTTGGTACAGCAAGTAAGGCTACGCCCATCCCCATCAGTACAGCCTGAACCATGCCATCCGGCTCGGTCAATGACATGCATGGCACCAATTCGGCCAATTGTTCCTGTCCAGACTTGTTACGTAGCGCGCGATGACGTAGGCGGCCAGTGATGGCAGAACGCATGACGATCCCTTCCCAGCCTTTTAGGTCTGATGGCTGTACCGGGGGTGTGCGACCCGACATGAACTGGGGCGATGCAACAGCAATGATCTTGATGCGCGCCAACTCACGCGCGACAACACCAGGTGTGAGTTCGAAGCCGCCTCCGATAGCGGCGTCATACCCACCTGCAATCAGGTCTATGTGTTGATTGTCGAGATGCCAGTCCGGACGCACCGCTGGAAATTGTTCAAGGAACTGCGGCATCAAGGGAAGTAAATAGTCGCGTGCAAAGCCAGGGGCGGCGCTAAGCTTTAGCGTGCCTGAAGGTTGTCCCGCATGAACACTTACATCAGCGATAGCTGACTGGATACTATCCAGACCTCCCGCAATGGCGTTGAGAAATCGCTCCCCCTCCTCGGTGAGCTTGAGTCCCCGTGTGCTGCGCTGAAATAAGCGCACACCAAGATTTCGTTCCAACTGAGCAACATTTCGACTGATGGCTGCCGGGGTGAGCGCTAAACGGCGCCCTGCCTCCGAAAAACTCGCTGACTCGGCGCTGCGAACAAATGATTCGAGATTGGATAGCGTCTCCACGGCAAGACTTTCAATGTTTGCTTGAAAGTGATTATAGCAACTACCGACTACCGCTTGAAGAAGTCAAATCCCATACTAGATCCATCGCAAACAACTTGGGAAACGGATCATGAACAAACTTCAAAGCAAAGTCGCCATCGTTACTGGTGGCAGCCGCTCGATTGGTGCAGCCATCGCAAAGCGCCTGGCAGCAGATGGTGCCACCGTAGCAATTACCTATAATGCATCTCCTGAGAAGGCACAGGAAGTCGTAGCCGAAATCAAAGCAGCAGGTGGCAACGCCATCGCCATTCAAGCTGATGCGGGAAATCCAGAAGCTGTGCGTAAGGCCGTTGCGGCGGTGGCAGAACAGTTTGGGAATATCGATATCCTCATCAACAATGCAGGCGTCAGCGTACTCGGCGCCCCTCAGGATATTGCCTTCGAAGACTTCCAACGCATCCTGGCAGTGAACGTAACTGGCGTGTTCGTCGCGACCCAAGAGGCCCTGCGCCACATGGGAGACGGCGGCCGCATCATCCATATCGGCAGTTCAATGGTGCAGTACGCGGCATTTCCAACAGCGTCTGCCTACACATTGACCAAAGGCGCTGTCACCGGTTTTACCCGTGGTCTGGTGCGCGACCTCGGCCCCCGTGGCATTACCGTCAATACGATTCATCCAGGCCCGACTGACAGCGATATGAACCCGGCAGACGGCCCGGTGGCGGATTTCGTCAAACCAGGGATTGCAATGGGTCGTTATGGACAAGGGGCAGATATCGCTGCAGCTGTCGCATACCTGGCAAGCCAAGACGCCTCCTTCGTCACGGGCGCCGAATTGATGGTCGACGGCGGCTTTACTGCTTAAGGAGATAATCATGAATATCGGAATCATTGGTGCCGGCGCTATCGGAACTGCCATTGCTCGCGCGCTCGCGCGCAATGGCATCAAGGCTCGAATCGCCAACAGCCGTGGAGCGGCAGGCCTGGATGTTTTGGCTGCAGAACTACCTGGCATTACGCCGGCCAGCGTGCAAGATGCATCTCGGGCGGACATGGTGTTCATCGCAGTTCCATGGTCGAAGATTCCTGGAGCCGTGAAAGACCTGGGCCCATGGGATAGCCGGATTGTCGTCGATACGAACAATCCCATTGAAGCACCGACATTCCACCCATTCGAGCTAGGTGGCCGCGCCTCCACAGAGGTCGTCACAGACCTCGTTCCAGGAGCACGCGTGGTGAAAGCGTTCAATCATCTGCAACCATCGTTGGTCGCAGGCGACCCAAATGCAGAAGGCGGTCGCCGAGTAATGTTCGTATCTGGCGCAGATGCTGCGGCGAATGCGGAGGTGGCCGAGTTGATTGACCGTCTTGGCTTCTTCGCTCTGACTCTTGGGGGCGTTGAAGCTGGGCGCCTGCATGAATTCCCTGGTGGCCCCCTCCCAACCCTCAATCTTGTGAAGTTTGGATGAACACCATGGGGACCTGCATCATCGAGCCCGGTCGAGCCAAAGATGCAGTCAATGGACGGAGTCGCGTCAAGAGGGTCCAAGAGCCGGAGCAATTGGCGCCCTGCGCAAGACCCAATCGTATCGCCGGGTCGAGCGGGTCTCATGTCATGGTAAAGCTGTCTGGCATTGCTGCCGTAATGACACCAGGTTTGCTGGCATTCTAAATCGTCATCACCTGCCGTGCTTCCCGCTCTTCATGCTGGCCATAGCAAATATCTGTCGCGGTGGCCTTTGCAATGAGCGTGCCGACCATACTCATCGGCCGCATTTTGCTCGGCATTACAACAAGCGGATTCTGGACGATTGGAAGGTCCCTCGGGCCCCGTCCACGTCCAGGAGACGGGCCAGAAAGGCGACTTCGCTAAACTTCTCGGGCGTTTCTCTTGGGACGGTTGCCCGTGTCCAGGACGGTACGCTTGTCGGCGAGGCGTTCAGTTGGCAGATGGCGTTTGGACTGGCCACCGCGATTACACAGACTGTGGTGGCCGCTTTGATGGCCGCAATGCCCTCGCTAAATCCCACGCATCAGAATAAGTTTGGCGACGGAGGTGATGTGTCAAAGTGCCGAAAGTCCAGATAAACTCAATCGAACGCGACCGCTATTCCACTTGCGTGGTATTGTGTTTTTGAATCGGCCTTGCCCACACGAAGCGGTAATTCGTATACTCCTTCGAGCCTCAACGTTCAGGCGCCCGGAATAGCTGGTAGCACGTACAGGATACTCCCCTCTTTGAGGTGCTGACATGGCCAGGATTTTGGTTATCGAAGATTCGCCAGTAAACATGGAGGTGCTCACTGTCCTGCTTTCGAATGAGGGCCATGAACTCTTCCTTGCTGAACGCGCACTTCCCGGCATCGAGATTGCCCGCCAGCAGCCGCCGGACCTGATACTTATGGACATCAACATGCCAGGTGTCGACGGTATCGAAGCAGCAAAGATGCTACGTGCACACCCAACAACGCGCGCCATTCCGCTGATTGCCGTAACGGCCTTAGCCATGGTAGGCGACCGGGAACGCATAATGGACGCCGGTTTCGATGACTACATCGCGAAGCCATTTGATCACGGCCTATTCCTAGAAAGAGTGGCGCAGTTCACTGGACAAAATCCACGCTCTGATTCTGACGGATCTTAGGGCGTTTGGGCTTACCCGTGTACGTAGTCTGGCATTTCGACTGCGACCTGTACTGCTATCGGCGGCTATCGGACTGGTTTCGACTGCTCGTCCAGGCTATTTGGCTGCAATGAATAGCAATACGCAAACGTCATCATCCGAACCAATCAGATGATTGCAGGGGCGCATATTCTCGAGAGTCTGGTCTCGACGACAACGGTCAGTTAGACGTAGTACCACGATGCTCAGCAATCGCCCTCTTTCCTACGCCACGCAATGCAAAAATCGCCTGCTGAAATTTCAGCCGCGGAACGGCAGCGCCATCTTCCCACTTGCGCACGGACTGGTCAGACGCTCCAATGAGTCGTCCCATTTCTGCGTGGGATAGTCCTAAGCGACTCCGCATGGTTGCGAAGCCTTTGGCCGTGAAGCGCTGCCGCGTAGTTTTCTGCACTTCTGCAGATTGGTCGATTGGACGTCGCGTTTTCTTTTCTAGCGCCTTGAGCTGCCTCTTAAGTTCGCCAACCTCCTCGCGCAGAACTGCCAGTTGAGCTTTGGATTGTGCGGCCGATCTCTTTAATGGTTCCAACTGGGCCTTCAATTCTTTGCGAGCAAGCCGGGAGATTTCAGTCTTCAAGGCATTGGCGAGTTCCGTCATTTCACTCCTTCATTCGTTGGATAGGCGGGGGCCATTCGCTTCCCAATTTCATGGCGTTCACCCTGTCAGCTACGTCGACAAAATAGCAATTCAACTTTGATACTACCACGACACCCACGGCTTCTCTATGCCCTTTCCCGGTGACGTTGGCGGGCGCTCCTGAGTGATAGATCAGATCGCGACTACTGTCGCTAAACCTTGGCTGGAAATTCTAATGAAGTTGAATAGCTGATCGCACTCGAGCGTCGCTAACGGCCGAAAAGATCGCTCCCACGAACCGGCCGCCGAGGCTAGCGAACCCTTCGTCACGTGGGCCAAAGTTGAACTCCTTAAGTCGAGTCTCAGCACCAACAACAGATTCCATCGTTCCGATCTCGTCGACGAGGCCAATCGCCTTCGCTTCCATCCCGCTCCATACTTCACCGGTACCGAAGTCTACCCCGGCCTTCAGATGTCGCCCTCTTTGCTGCTGCAGATCCTGGACAAACGCGCTGCCGACCTTGTTTACAAGTTCAGTTGCCTTGGCGTCCGCCTCGTTTGTCAGCGGAGTAAAGGGATTCAAGAATGCCTTCAGGCGGCCCGAACTATAGACACGCTGCGATACCTTCAGTTGAGCGATCGCCTTATCAAGCTGCCATGGAGCGAGGATCGCACCGATCGAGCCAACCAGGCTGTACTTTCCCGCGACAATACGATCAGCGTGCATGGCCGCCATGTAGGCTGCGGATGCGCCCAGATTCCCGATGACTGCGGTAACTGGTTTGGGGTATTTCTGTTTGTAAGTGACGATAGCGCTGATAATCCGCTCTGCTTCGACTGGTGCTCCGCCAGGGCTGTCGATTTTTAGAACTACCTGCTTTACGCGAGTGTTCTTAAACGCAGCTTCCAAGGCTGGCACGATCTTATCGGCTGAAGCCAACGCACCGTCCTTGATCTCGCCTTTGATTTCTACCACGCCGATGACGTCGCCAAATGGGCCGAACGAAAAGCCAGTCGCCGTCGCGAAATACATAGCTGCACCCGCTAGCGGACCGAGGATCAGAACTGACTTCAAGGCCAGATTCCATCGGTGTACGGAGCGCCGTTCCCTGGCCGCCAGCAGCTGCTCTTCCCGATATGCGCGTCGTTGCTCACGCATCTCCGCCAACAACTGGATGATTATTGAATCGGAATTGCCCTCGGCAGCCGAATTAACATTCGTACTCATCACTCCACTCCTTCATCTGCAGATCTCGTCAGTCCGAACACTTTCCACCCATTCCCAAAACAACCTGCCCAAAACTCAGACTTCCTTTGCAGTCCTTCCTTGGTTGACTTTCGTTTCCGCTGTCTGGCCGATGAGTTGGCGCCCCTTCAGCAATCTTCGCTTCGGTAGGCTTCTCTCGCTCAATGGCGTTCAAGTGCGAAGCAGCATCCCTCAGCTTGCTGATCGGACACTTGATCTGGAATGACTGGGGCGCTTCCGTAGTGCTGGTGGCTTCCCGTTGTACCTTAGAAGCGCTGCATACTTGAGCGGAGACGTCTCTGAAGAACCGATCATCGAGAGGATCTCCGAAGTCAGAGTGCATGATGAGTACCTGCCCATCGCGGCATCTAGACGTAATAAAGCGCAACGCAATGCGGGTGTAGATCTCGGCCTCATCCCGAGTGCCGGCCTCAACGAACAGAACATTCTTCGTAAGGTTATAGGACGTGGATGGCGAGAGGTCGCAAACCGTTTCATCAGTCGAACGCCCGGAGAGAGACACCGCTTGAGCACTGATAAAAGGGAGAAGAAGGACTAGAATAGCAAAAAGCGTTTTCATGATTTCTCCTACTATTTAAATGCAACTAGTTGAAGGACCCATAGAATGCGATATCTCAAGTTGTGGATCTTCACGGCCGCGATAGCGTTCCTTTTTGCTGCGCTACTTGCTATCAAAAGCGAGTTCTCTGTAATCGTGGCTGCCGGCGCGCTTGGTGCTGTCGCAGTTTCAATCATATTCGTGCTCGTACTAGTCGCAGTCAAGCTGGCAAAAAACGTAGACATCCAATCAGATCCCGATTCCTCTCAAGCTGATGTGCGTCGGAGCCTAAACGGCTTTGATGCAGAGGGAAATCTCATGATTCATTCCTGGCTCTGGCGGGGCGGTAGGTAGAGATTGCTTCATTCTCCTTTTCTCGCCATTTTTGCAAGCCGCAGCGCTAGTTCTTTCGCTTTCTCTGCAACGACATCTGGGTCACTCATGACTTGCTCGTTCGCGTCACCAAACAGGGACCGGTGTGTGAGAATATGTCCATCCTTATCGACCACCACGCCGGCCTTCGAATGGAAAGCACTCTCTGCATCGCGGACCAGATCTTTGGTGTCGCTCCCTACCTTGGCGATTTCCGATCGCATTGAAGTGGCCTGGCCATGATTCGACGCAGTTCTAGAAGATGGTGGTCCAAACTTCGCGTTCTTGACTTGGGCCCCGTCCTTTTTGAATTGATCTGAAATATTATTCCCTGGAAGTTGATCAACGTTTCGCTTGTGTGCACTTTCGATGTCATCAAAACTTTGCGGTAGACTGCTGCTCGCTGACAGTTGGTGCGGAACAGAGGTGATGTTCCCTATATAGGATTCCATCTTTATCAACTCCGCCGCGCTTCCTGCACGCTCCAACCGAAGCAGGTCCTCGAACATTTTGATGTTCCGAGGGTCTTTCGCCACGTCCTTGCTGATAGATTCGCCTCGCTGATAAGCTCCCGAAATACTTTCGGAGAACTCGACCTGCTTTCTCAAGTTCGCATCTGCGCGTTCGGACCGGGATACCGTCCGGGCGAGCTTGGCGGATAACTCATGTCCACTCTTAGAGTCCGATACAAGGGAATCAACCACTCCGGTATTTTTAGTGACCGTATCAGCAAAAGCCTTGAACTTAGCCTTGTCTTCGCTACTAAGCGCATTTGTGATGAGTTGGTCTTGTTGCTGGATCGACGCCGAGTAGTTCTTACGACCGGTAGCCGAAATCAGGGCTCCTCCGTCAACTGGAGAAATTGCGCTTGGAATACCGGCACCTACGTGTGCGCTTCCACCAAATGCGACTGTGGCCACTTGCTGCTCGGTTGCACCGGTCGCCTTGGATACATTCTTAGCAATCTGCTTCAGTTCTCCTATTCGTTCCCCTTCACTTTCAGTACTTCCTGATACGGTTGTTGCAGACGCGTTGTGGGTAGCTGTCCGCATTGCTGCATTCATCAATACTTCGCTTAACGCAGCAGCCTTTTCGTTAGATGCAGCACTCGACTCAGCTTTGGCGGCTGAGACCGACCTATTTGCTGCCATTACATGCTGCTGCGACACTTTGGTATCTACCACTCTCGATACCGGTCCCTCGTTAGCGAGCGCCTTCATGGCGGTGAGGCCGCTCAATACATTGCTTGTGTAGGTATTACCGGATGTATCGTCCTGCCTTGAACCAAAGAATGCTGAGGACCTCGTGGGCGAGACGGTCACCTGGTCCATGCTCGTGTTCCCAAAATTTACGTTTCCGCTTGCCGCTGGCGCTGTGGCACTGCCAATCAGACTTTGAAATGCCGGGATATTTCCAATCAGCGCACTTCCAAACGTTTCCATGCGTTTCAGGCCCGCCCAAGCTATGACCGGAATGCTCAACGTCAGGTAGCCCACAACTGCCTCACCCGAGATGGCGCCTGAATAGATTGAGGAAGAAGTCATCAACGACAACGCTGTAACCCCACCACCAACTGAAGCAGCTGCCTCTAGCTCGCGCGAAGCGTGGACCATCGCCATATAATTCAGAACGGCGTAAAGAGGAGGCCAAAGCTGGATCCAGATGAGAACCGAAATGTAATTTTTCAGCCCCATCATCGTCTCGCGTCCGCCGGTCATCAGAAGTAGCAGAACCACTATCGGGAAGATGGCATAAACGATTGCTTCGATGGTGTTTCTTATGACCGGAAGCGCTTGTTCTGCCAATTTCCCATTGTTTATCCAGGCGGCGTTCGTTTGAGCCACAGCCTGCGCGCGGCCAACGGCTAACAGCATTGAGGCAGGGTCATTGACCCTTTGCCCCGCGAGCAAACTGGTGTCGTTTACTGCATTGATCAACGCGTTCTGACGAATCAAGTCAGCGGCGCTTGCTGCTGCAGTGGCGATCCCATTTCGGATGTACGCTTGCTCCATCTGCCCTGCAATCAACGATGCGGCGACAGTTCCTGGCAGTGTGGGATTCATTCGCTGTGCGAGTAAAGCCTGAATCCTGTTCACCTGTGTGGGTAGTCGCGCGTTAAGCGCTTGATACGCTTGAGGGCACGGGGCAATTGTCGGAGTGCCTGAAGAATCAGAAATTGGTGTGAATCGAGCGGGGTTCGGATTTGACATGAGGGGCCAAACGTCACCCGAAGTCGCGAACGCTTCCGGGGCAATGTCCCCTGAAGCGAGGTCGTACATAGTGCAGTTGTTGATGAAATTGATTAGGTCAGTACGGAAAGTCGGCTCTTGAAATACGACGCGACTTGCCTCTCGAATTAAACGATTCCCAAACAAGAGTCCATTCTTCTGATAGGCTAGTTCGGCAGGGAGATTAGCACGCCCCGGCAACACCTGCATTGCTGTTTCATAGAGTTCGGTCAGCGTATTGCCGACTGTGCTAGATAGTGACCCGAAGACAGCCAGCCCAAACGGTACGTTATCGACTATAGCGACAGCACTTGACCCCGTCTTATCGACAATGCCAACCGTTACACGTGGAACGAAGAGGATGGAAAGAACCAGGGTGACCGACGCAAGCCATTGCCACCCTTGAAGCTTTTGTGGAGCGACTGCATAGGCAATGACTGCCGCCACGAATCCGCAGAAGCCCACAACTGCGAGCGCCCCTTTGAAGTCATTTGCGCCAGCAATGGCGGCGACTGCGTTTAAGATGCCGAACAGGCTGTCGCTGTTCTGGTATGCATAGATTTCCCACATACGAAAGCTCCAATTCGCTTCTTCTACCGCAAATAGGCCGCACGACGACCCAGTAGGTCCTGGATCTGTTGAGGCATGCTTGTACGAAGCTGTCGCTCAAGTTGTTCGATACTTGTTGCGACAACGCCGACCGAGCCGACTTTTTGATACAACGCCGTCTTTTCGAGAGTTAGCTGAGCCATCAAGTCTTGTACCCGGCGGCGGAGTTCGCGCGATCGTGCCGCTTGCAGCGAATTGAGCGTGAAGTCCTTTTCCAGGGCGTTCAATCCTATTCTCAGATTTCGCTCCAGGAATACTGAGGCGTAATCTGCAGCGATAACATCACGGAACCGCATGATTAGGTTGTCGGTTACGCTCACCGCAGGTACGGTGGCGCCTACCGACAGCATTCGATAGACAGGCTCTGTTGTCTGATTGACGAAACCGATCTCCGGCGAATCATTCGGTATAGGAGTTCGCGACATGATCTTCTCGGCAATCGAGCGCATCAGTCGCTCGACCTTTACCGTGAACGGCGTATGGATGTAACTGGTATCGATAGAGACTTCGTCACACTCGGTGTAATTGTTACACCTCAGCATCTCCTGCCTCACGCCACCACCGGGCGCGTCCGCACTGCCATAAAGAAGTCTGTTGATCGACGTAAGCGTCGGCGCAATGGGATTAGGGTCTCGTGGTCCTTCGTAATAGATCACAGTCCCCACCATGCTCATGATCATTTCCCGCTCCTGGTCATCGAGATTCGTACCAGCCAGTTTCAGCGCCTTCCACGTGAGGTTTCCTACAAATGGCGCCTTGTTCCGGATCAATGGATCGCTGGAGCTCCGCGCGCTGCTCATTACGGAGCTCTTGTTCGATTGGCAGCGCACCCTGGCAGCCGCATAGTCCGACTCCAACCCCATCGCAACGGCCAGATCCTCGCAGACCTTATCCGTACTTACCCCTGTGGCCTCCATCGCCGAACTCACAAGAGACTTGGCGGTATTGCACGTGCTGATGTTTGCGTTTGTCAGCATGCTCTCTAGGTTCTTGGTCCATTTCGTTACCCCACCCAAGAGCGGCGAAACGGATTCGAGCGCGAGCTGGAAGGCCACGCCCGGAAGCGCAGCGGTTATGTTCTTCAGCATATTCTTGAACTCGGTGGCCGAGATATGCGAGAAGGAACCACCGAATACGTCAATACCCCCGCAACCGGCGCGTGCCTCGGGAAAGTCAATCGCAACCAGCTGGTACGTCTTGTTTTGCGTGCGAAGCATCATGCTCCCGCCGGTATAAGTGTTATACACTTGCCCCCGGAAGGCACCTGGCGCAGTGTAGTTTCCGATCGCGCCCAGGTCGTTGAACATCTTGTTGACCTCGGAATTGAGATCGCCAGCCAGGCATACCCCTGGCAACACCGTGCCGGCTAGTGCAACTGCCGTAAAAACGCGTTTCAAAGTATCCATCGCTCCACCTCCTTAGTTCGGCCAGAACAGGCCCGCTTGCGACGCCATGCTCCGCTTCCTGTCTGTTATGGCCATGATCCGTTCCACCAATTGGGACTCCGACAGCACCCCAAAACCCACCGGCAGAATCCGGCCTGTAAAGGGCTGTGCCAGAAAAACTGCGGGGACCTGCGCCACCTTCAGCGCCCGCACAATTCCGTTATCCGCCCGTGCCATGGGCAGTGAAGGAATCGAACCACCGTCGACACTGACCGCGATCAAAGGAAAGCCGTAGCGCTGGCGGAAAGCATTCAGCAAAGGCGCCATTTTGTGACAGTAGCCACAGTCTCCACGGAAGAAGAAGATCAGCGCATGGTCATTGGAGAGTGCGGCAAGGGTGCTTCCGCGATTGCGCGCCTGGCTCTCCTCGTAGGCTTCCAGCGCGCTGGCATTGACCGGCCGGCCCTGCGTCGACGGATCAAGGTCGGGGTTCGCCCAGGCGATGCGTTGTGCCAGATCGGCAAATTGAGATGCATTGCGCACCACACGCGATTCGAGCTCCATGTACCGCCGGACATTTTCTTCCGTGGGACGGATGATGGCGATCGCGCGAACCTCCTCCACTTCGCGCTGCAGTTGGCGAAATCGTTCAAGTTCCGGCCGAATCGCCGGCGCAGCATCCACGCTTCGCGGGCTGACCTTGGGTAGCGGCTGGAGCGGCAACTCGGCCAATGGGTCATCGTAGAAATGCCAGCCGCGTCGGCTGGGTGTTTCAGGCGGAATGCTATGAAACGCGGCTTGGGGGGCGGGGCCCTCACCGGTTTGTGCCAGAGCGACTCCAGCGTGCAGGCAGAGCAGCCAGGTCAACATAGAGAGCTTCATGGCTGCACCGACTTTTCCAGGCTGCGCGGCGGCATCCCGGTTCTGCAATAGTTGATGCCAAATTCGACTGTCTGGCGCTTGACGGGTACCCCTTGACCCAATTGCACGCCGTCCTGCCAGAACAGGACGGAAAGGCGGCGGCACCCGTCTTCCGCATAGCGGATGAGCGTCGTGACGTCGACGTAAATGGGTTCAGCGGTCTTGAACTGCCGTCCGATGGCGTCGGCAATCTGGCCAGTAAGGCGCCCATGGGCTTCACCAGCTGGCGCATCAATGGCCTCAATTAGTAGGGGCCGGACTTCCTCCACAGGGCGCCGTAGCACTCCGTCCCTTTGTCCTAATGCGGGAAAACTGGCTAACGCCATCATTCCGTAAAGCACAGGTTTCAGCATTTCCCCCTCCCAAAATAGCAAGTCGGGGCGCGCGCGCTGGCCGCGGCTTGGATTGTGCTCGCCGCCGGCACAGTCGGAACGATCGACGCGTAAAACTCCGTCAGGTCCATCCGCGAAAAGTCCAGCGCTTGCAATTGCGCCACCGTAAATCCCGAACAGGACGGGTTCTGCGCCCCACCCCAGCCCATCCCCAACTGGGCGCGGCCCTGTTCGTTCAGGGTGCGCGCCAGTTTCGAGTTAAAGCAGCATTTCGAGGTGGTGTGCTCAATGCAACTGACGCACTTGCCCAAGACACGTATGCACTTGGAGCACCAGGTGCCAATCGACCGGCACAGCCGGGCGCCCTCTTTCATGGCGAGCTTTCCTTCTTCCTCATTGCAGGACATCATCGACATCACCACATAGAAGATCACTGCGATGGCCAGCGTCCAGGGTGTGATGGCAATGACGATGGAATCGCCTGCCATGAGCGTGACGGAGCCTGCCGGCAGTGCCGCGCCATTGACGGCAACGGTAACGCCGTAGGTCGAGAACGCACCCGAAAATCCGCTCCCCATCAACAGGGATTTGAAGCCCTGCATGATGAAACTCCGGTTGTTCGAATTCATCAGAATGTCGAACACCAGCCGAGAGCCGGTCCCGAATAGCGATTGGTTGTGGAACCCTGCGCCGGCGCTGTCGGTGCCGCAGCAGTTCTTGAGTAACCTGTCCCGGCAACGGTTTTCCTCTCCGCTGAACACGCGCATCGTGGCGGGATCGAGATACACGCCGGCCTCGCGGGCGGCTTCGAGATAGCTCATCGCCTTCGCGAAGTCGGGATCATTGACGCTGGATGTATCAAAACAACGGGCCCCAAGACAGAATGCTGTCGGCGTGCACGGGCCACTGGCCGGGCAACCCGAGTACATTGCGGTCAACCCCGATTCCGCCGCCAGCGGGTCCCGCGCAACGGCACTGGCGCCCGCAACCTGCGGATCTCCCGGCATTACCGGTGGGCGCGGAATAGCGGCCGACGTCGCGGCATTGTGCTGTCCCTCGCAGATCGGGTCGTTCGGAATGGAGCCGCAGATCATCAGCCGTGCCCTTGCTTCCGTTGCCAGGTCAGTCCGGCCATACAACGCCGTCTCCGGAGGTGCCGTCATGTAGCCAGGAACCACGGCTGCGGCCGATGTCGCGTTGACGCCGCTGCGCACCACGACATTCGCGGCCCGCGCGGCGGCGAGATCCGCCTCGGTCTGGGCTAGCACCATGTGGCTTTGTGTCGACAGAAAGCTGCAGACAACAATAGAGGCTACGATTTGGCGCATGATCAATCCCGTAGGCGTTGGAGAAGCACTTTTGCTTCGCGCTGCGCGCTCGACGAATGGGTTTCGATCCATTCGAGCGCGTACTCGATGGTCACGTCACCCGCCAGCGTGGCGTAGGAAGACGCGGGCACGCAGCTGGCCTCGGCACATCGCTGGGCCTGCGTGCCATCCCGTAACAGCACGAACGTTGGAACCTGATTCACGCCAAAACGGTCGAAGCCTTGCGGATCGATCTGCAGCGCAGCTTTACGCTCGCCGAGCAGTTGACGCACGGCGAGCGCCGTCTTGACCATGGAGCCGTCCTTCAAGCCGCGCAGCACAAGGACTGCGCGCGTGCGTTCAGCCTGTTCGATCAGCTTGCGCAGTGCCCCTTCGGGCATCGCCAAGCTGACGAAGACAAGCAGTTGGGGGCCTTGCTCCAGCACCCGGCCCGCGGCGGAGATTCCCCCGGCCTCGAACCCGCGCGCGATGGAAGCGACGTCGACTGGACGGCCCTGCATCGGCTGCGGCAAACGATCAAGCCTTGGGGCGCCGCTAACCTGGCCTGCTTTCGGCGCGCCAGGCAGCACCCCGTTTGCAGGGCCTGAAGGCCCGTCCCCGGCAAAGCCCGATTGCGCGGCAACAACGCAAATGCTGGCAGCAGCGAAAGCCAGCACCACCTTCCGCCATTTCATGGAGTCTTGGTTAGTAGCCAACACAGCAGTTCCTTTTCCTGAACAGCATGAATGCAAAATCCTCACCTTTGACTGGGTACTCCTTGCCTGCGCCCCACAGCACCGTGGTACGCCCGAACGGCTGGCAACATCGCCCAAGAATCTTGCCGGTATTCGGAATCGGAAAGGTCAACTGGGTCTTATAGGCCGCCTTGTCCATCACAGGGAGGAAATAAGGACCGCACAGGCCGGCCGTACCGTGGCTCCCCCATGCCAGCAACTCACGATGCATCTTCGCGGTCAGCCGCTGCATCAGCAATTCGGCGGTCCGTACACCACCGAGGTGATAGATGCTATGCCCGTCCAGCGGGTAAAGACTGCCCTGGCACCCGGCACACCAGAACAATTCCGACCGGGCAAACCCCGCCGTGGCGGCGACACAGTCGGCCGCGCAGGCCGCCAGGGCGACGGGGTTGGAGAACAGTGCGGCTTCGGGATTCAGGATCAGTGTTAGTTCATCGTCATTCCACAGCGGATCAACTTCCGTGAGATAGGCCAAATCAAACGATGCGCGCTCCAGGCATGGAAAATCCGCCACCACCTGCAGCCAGTACAGCACTGGATTCACGTAGAAATGGGCTTGGTAAAAGCTGTTCTGGTCGCCAGACCCATCGGTATAGCGGCTGGCATCAGGCGCCGCTATACCGGGATTCAGGTCGACGCCGCCCAGCGAGACCAGGCAGAACGAACGACGTACCACTTCCACGTGCCGGGCTGGCTCCCAGAACCCTATCGACAGGCCGATCGTCGGGTTGACACCGCAACTGCAAATCGGCGAGCCGGGGTTTCCGATGTCTTCCTGCCCGCCAATGCTGGCCAGCGTGCCGCCGCCAAGCGAGATGGGCATAATGCAGCTCCAGCAAATGTCGGTGATCGGGTTTGGGAAACGCCCTTGGCAGGTTGTTACGCCGGCGGCGTTCGCCGTAGCCGCCACCAACGCCAGCAGCAACGTCGCGCCCCCTCGGGCCAGTAGGCGTACTGGACTGGGTAATCCTTGAGATATAGGCCTAGGCAAAGGTAGCTTCATCGCGTCTTTCCTTCCCTGTCATGAAGCCGGCACCAGCTCGTCGACCCGCAACCGGCGCCCCTCCTGCGACACTAGGGCCGGCACCCGCTCGATCCGCAGACGCTTGACCAGTACGCCTTTCTGGTCGTAATACACCGGAACCTTCCAGCGCCGCATCAGGTCAAGATATGAGCCGCCAACGAGCACTGGTTTGATACGCGTCGTTTCCCCTTTTGCCAAGCGTTCCGCCATGGCGACCTGGCGCTCATCGCGTCCATCAAAGAACAACAGCCTTCGGCTCATTGATACAATATCGAGCGGATTCGCACGGGTTCCGGCGGCGAACAAGAGACGTCCACTACCATCGGCGATATTCCGATCCAGTACGTAGGTCGGATCGACATAGAACGTCCGCGGCGCGGCGACGACCGGGAGCTGCAAGGGTGGTGGCGCCAGTACGGCCTGCTTCCCACGTGCGACGATCTGCTCTTGAATACGGGCCAACTCGCCGCTCTGCTCCTTGGCCCGCAAGCGCGCTTCGATCATTTTCAACAGGTGTTCCTCGGCGATGGGATAGGTCGGCCCAACGACGCCGAGCGACTCGGCGCCGGCCGTGCCGCAAGCGGCCCCGCAGACCAGGGCAATGAGACACCACATCGACAAACGTTTCATCGCCATCTCCTATAAGATCGGACGCACCACCGCGATCACGTCGCTGGCATGCACCAATCCACTGATGCGATAGCGCGAATCGAAGCTATCCGGACTTGTTCCCTGCATGTAGAGATAGTTCGGCGGGATGATGCTGGGCTCGATCGGCTCCAATGGGAGCTTGCTCACCGTCGCAAACAGCTTGGCCTGGCCAACATCAATGCCATTGACCAGCACACGCCGTCCTTCGACGCGCACCTGATCGCCTTCGATGCCAGCCACGCGCTTGAAGAACGGCTGCCGGGCAAGACCCGGGAAATGCCTGGTCGCGGCGCCGCTAAACGCATAGATGACATAGTCGCCCCGTGCGATTACGCCTGTTCGCCGCTCGATGATGGCCACCGTGTAAGGCAAGCTCGGCGTCACATTGAATAGAAGTGGAACATGCGGGACTGGGTCGAGGAAGATGCGCACCGCAGCCAGCGCCCAGATCAGGGCGAGTGGCAGGTAGAGATACCAGCGCTGCCGGGCATGTGCCAGGAAATTGCGCATCATCGGAGCACCCGTTGACGAAGCAGAGGGGTCAGATCCCGCACATCTGGCCGCAGGGCGACGATCAGAGAGCGGTCGACCACGAGGCATCCACAGTCTTGGCCCAGCTTTGCCATTTCACCCGAAAGCCGTTCGGCGAACTGGCGGGCGTTGGCAGCGGCTTGCGCCCGCTCCGTATCGCCAGCCCCGGCGGAGAGCGATTTGAACAGACGCGCTTCCTGTTCACGGTAGACCTGGACCGCATCCACCACGCCGATCGCAGTGGCTGGCCGCACAATCACACGGTCATAGACCGCGATGCCGGCCAGCGTCGATGCGATGCACATGCCTAGCTGCACAATCAGTGGATGCATGATTGCCCCCTTGCCGCGAGCACCATGCGAATGGCCTCGTCAATGCTGTAGCCTTGCGCCCGCAGCTCATCGATCGGCTTGTTGTCTTCGATTTTGTTCGAGAACAGCAGGTGAGTCGCCGGGTCGAGCACCAGCCGGGCGACGCCCTCCCCGACAGGCGATGAGACATAGATTTCCGCAAACGCGCCTGCCTCGGTCCGTAACGAATTCAGAAGCCGCTTTTTCGATTCGTCCATCAAGAGCCGGCCTTTGCGCCCCAGTAGTTCAATCGACTCCGGCTTTTGACGCAGGAGGAATACCCAATCCGAACAGTTGAATGCGGCTTCCATTTGCGCCGAACCGTAGTAGTCATCACCACCTTGGGTGGCAGTGACCAGCGAGCCGCCATATTTCCTGGCACGGCGCGCCGCTTCCTCCACCACAGCAGCTTTGATCGGATCATCGCTGCCGATCTCGCCAAGCTGCTGCTTCGTTTCGTCGATAAACAGCACCTTGCGCCTATTGCGCGTCAAATACATTTCTCCGGTGATCTGATAAAGCAGCAGGATATTGACCACGGCGTGCAGGTCCGGCCGGCGCTTCAATTCCTCGTTCTCGATCACAATGAAGTCATTGCTGAAATCGACGTTGTTGACGCCTTCGAAGAAGCGCTCATACTGCCCACCCTTGGCATAGGGATTCAACATGATCGCCAGGTCTTTGATACGCTGGTCGTTGACAATCCCGAGGTCGCGGATCGAACCCTTCATGAAGGCGTCTCGCAGGCAGGTCATGGTCATTTCCCGCCCATACATCTTCCATTGCGTGAGCAGCATGGTCGAGATTGCTTTGTACTGGACCTCTTCCAGAGGATGCTGCATGGAGCACATCTTGGCGATCGCCGGCACCAGCATGTCCATGTCGTCGCAGATGTCGTTGATTCGCGAATACGGGTTCAAGCAGATCTTACTTTGCGGCGTGAACTCGATATACGTGCCGTCGGCCTTTCGGCACAGCTTTTCAAACGAGCGGCCGAGGTCCAGCATCCAGACCTTTGCACCCACCGACCGGTAAGACCAGGCCAGTTCATTGAGAAAGACCGATTTCCCGGAACCTGGGGCGCCGATCACCGCCGCATTCGCGTTGCCCAGATCGTTGTCGAACAGATCGAGCGTGGTGACCTGGCCACGGCGACCAGCCATAATCACCGTCGGCGTCCGCGTTCCACGCCATTCACCGATCAGCGGCGCCAGGTGAATGGCATTGGCCATCGACTTGCGCGTCACCCGTCGCATTTTCTTCAGGTCGCGGTGAAAATCCGGGGTCAGGGTCATCGGCAGGCTCGCCAGCAATGCCTGCCTGTGCATGTAGATGTCAGCGTTCAGCTCGAATCCCCGTGCTCGCCAGATCGCGCGCGCCGTCTCGCAGGCACTGGCCGCCTTTTCCGGTGTCGTGAAGATCGCCAGCTGGTGGTACATCGAGACCAGGGCGCCACCCACGTCGTAGGCATCGGCAGCAGCTTTCCAGTCCTTGTGCTTCTTTTCCACGTCCGGCATGATGGCAGCCATCTTGCTGCCGGCGTTCTGCGTGGCGCGGAAGTTGTTGGTCGTCACCGCCGCTTTCGTCTCGATCGGATCGAGGATATGCACGCCCATCGTCAGCAGGAAAGGTGCGTTATATTGCAGCGCTGGCTGCATCAGGTCGCCGATCAGGCCGCCCATCTGCCACAGTCCGAACCGCTCCGGAAACGACTTGATCGACATGAAGCGCGCTTCCATCTTCGCCTCGTCTCCCAGCCGGGAGAGGAGCAGGCCTTCAGCATGGGCGTCTTGCACCGTGTCGAAGTCGACGATCTGGTCGCAGATCTCGCGCCCGTCGTCGTAGTTGACCTTCACTTGGTCGTCGCGCGACAGGCGGTCCGCATTCACGAACTGGGCGCACCAGTTGATCAGGTCATCGACGCCACAAACAGAGTTCGGGAACGATGCGGCGTTCAGCGTCACGGACATCGAGTCGCGCAGCTCACATAGCTCCCGGCAGCGCGCCTCGTCGTCTCCCTTACCCGGCAAACACACGCTGATCATCAGGCGAAAATCCTTGATCGTGAAGTGGTATCCATTGGTGAGCGATTTCTTGGTGCCGCTCATCAAATGTCCGACCCGTTGCCTGGCCAGTGTCCGGAACAGATTTTCATTGCGCGCGGGCCGGCCATGCTCCCGGCTACGCTCATACTGGTCTTCGTCCTCCATGCGCTGGTTGGCGTAGGCGGTCAGGACTTTTCTGACCTGAGGTGAGCCGAACAAATGGATCTGGATGCCCGTGTTTTTGGGGAACGAATACAGGCTCTGCAAGACCTCGACCATCGGCTCATCGGCACCGCTTTGCGGCATCACCTCCAGCATGAAACCAAGGCTCCCCTGGCGATTAATGAAAATCTTGCCTTCTCGCGAGTAGGCGCGATACGGCAGCCAGGACGCAAACTGCTCGGACGGCGTTTCCGGTTCGCGCTGCAGTCCCAGCCAATCCATGATGTGCCGTAAGCCTCCGGGCTGGCTGCGTTCTTCGAAGAATGCGTGCATGATGGCTCCCTCGGTTAGCGACCACTCATTTGACCGCTCATAGCACTTGCATCAAGTGGCTGCGTGGACGTCGTGAGTCCTTGTGGCGCGCCACCGGATAGCGCTGAAGGCGTTGCGGATGGGGCTGGTGCCACCACAACCGCATCCTTCGTGGGCGCTCGCAGCGGTGCGTATGCCTCACGCACCTGCCGCTGGACGTGGTCGAGCATCCATTTGCCCTGGTCGACCCGAACGTACACAAAAGACTGGTCAACCAGGTCGTGATCCGCATCTTCCCAGGGCTTGATCCACAGGCGAAGAATGCGCGGCGACGAGCGCAATGGCTGTGGCTCGAAGCCGGCGGTGCCCGCCACCGCGTGATTAGGCCGTAGACCTGCGCTTCGGCTCAATGACGCGTTCATGAGGGGCGCTGACGGCATTCGTTGGGCTCCGGTCCCTGATGCCGGGAGCCGGGTCGTGGCGCGCACCGAGTTGTAGTAGTTGCCGGAAACAGACTGGCATTGGACGCCGGCCGGCGCTCTGCAGCCATACTGCTCCGAGCCGCCCAGTCCCGACATGTTGCCGCAGCCGGCCATCAGCAGGCCGAGCGCCGCGCCGCAGCAGGCTTTCACTCGATTTTCAAGTCTTTGACGTCGCATGTTGCGTTTCCTCCATCTGCGGGGTTGTCGATCAGTTGGCGCCCAGGCGCGATTCCAGTTCCTCGGCCGTCAGCAAGCCGGGAACCATGGTTCCATCGGCAAAAAGGAGCGTCGGCGTGGCTCCCACGCGCAGTCTCGAAGCCAGCAGCCTGTTGCGCTCCAGCGGGTGTGCGCATGGGCCCTTTGCATCCGAGGCCGTTACGGAGCCTGCCATGGCGGCCGCGTATGCTGCCGGGCGGTCCTTGGCGCACCAGATCGCGAGCGGTAACGACTCCCCCTGGAACGGAAGCAGGTAGTAGCGGATTGTCACGTTCTGCAGTTCGCGCAGGTGGCGCTCCAGCTCCCGGCAATATCCGCACGCAGGATCGGTGAATACCGACAATTCGCGCCGCCCATCGCCACGCACGACGGTAATCGCGTCGGCGACAGGCATCGGTCCGGTGTAAGCAGCTGCTTCGAGTCCTTTACTGGCGCCGCCCGGCGGTTTCGCACCGATACTTGCCATCCGTGTTGCCGTCAGATCTCGCATCGTCTTCAGGTCGACAAGGCGACCGAAGACCATGTAGCGGGGGTTCTTGGCCGATACAAAAGCCACGTTGGCGCCCATCCAGATCTCGTAGATGCCCGGAATCGGCGTGCGCAGAGCGCGGTCAAGCACCGTCGCGGGATAAGCTTTTCGCGCTGCGGCCAGCACGCGCTCTTCGTCAGGCGCACTATGCGCGGGCCGCAGCACCAGGGCGACCAGCGCCGCCAGGAGGCAATTAGCGGCGGACTTCATCGTCGTCTCCATAGTCATCTTGCGTTGGCCCTTCCTCCGCTAACCGCTCACTGCCCGGCAGCGGCAGCGGCAGTCGAACGCCGCGCGTCAACACGACGTCCACCGCTCGCTTCCCGTCGACTTCAATGACCGGAAAAGTCTGCTCGGCGAGACGGATGTAATAGTTGGCAAGCTGGTCCAGCGCACGGCCCACGCCGGCACCGACGCCGCGGCGCATCTGCTCTCCAGTACCTTCCGGCCCAGTCACCAAGCGCCCGAACGCGGATTCGGTGTAGGTCGATCCGCCTTGCGAAAAGGCCTGGCCGATGCCACTCGCAATCCCGGCCCGCAGTGCGTTCGCCAGCAACTGCCCCTGCTTGTTCACCATCCGGCCTCTCATGCCAAGCTTGCCGTCTTCGCCGTACACGTTCCCCTCGATCTTGACCTCAATGACGCTCCGGTCATGCCGGATACAGGTCAAGTTGCTGGTACGGATATAGGCGCGTTCGGACGCAATGTCCCCGAAACCTGATCCGATCACCAAGCACTCCTGGACCTCCGCCCTGAACTGATTAGGCAGCACCGCGTTGTCGGTCAACCGAATCACCACCGGCAAGGGGTTGCCCTGCGCCTGGCCGCCGGTTGGCGCATCCATGCCACCAAGCAGTTCCCCATGCATGAACCCGACAGGCAAATAGGACTCAAGCCGTTCGCCCTTTCCTCGCGCCTCGCCGCTACCGCCCTCCGCGCCGCCAGCAACTTGATCCTTTATGGCAGCGCGCCCAGGATTTCCCAACACAACCCTGACCATTGCGGGTGGCGCTTCATCGATTCGTGTGCCGCCGGATGCCGCAGAAACGGTGCTCGCGTTGCCGACCACGGCGGGTACATCGGGCGGATACGTTGGAGGTGTGGTGGAAGGATTCGGGGCACGAAGGACATTCGCCGGTACAGGCGGTACTTCCGGGGCCGCTGGCGTTGGCACACTTGGCGGCGCCGCTTCTTTCCTTTCCAGCTCGGCGAGTCTTTGCAGAATCTGCGCTTCGTTTGCCTTGCGATCAGCATTGAATTTCTCCTGGCCTTCTCGATCAACTTTGTATTGCGCCAGTTCCTTACCGGCGGTACCAAGCCACTGGTCAACCGGCGCGACCTGCATCGGAACGACGCCACCAGCCAACTCGGGATTGGTAACAGTCGTCCCATGCGGCTGCGGAGCGGGCGGCGCTGCGCCCGGTTGCGAGGACAGCGCCAGGAAAGCCCAGAACACGCCCACCCCGCCACCAATCACGCCTGTGGCCAGCAGGTACTGTTTTTGGCGGGGGCTGATCCGGTCGAGGAGCGTATGCCATTTCGTGTCGATCTTCATGGCCTCTCCTCCTGGGTCCGAATAACGAATACGCTGGTGACGTCTCCGGGCTGCAGATTGTGGTGTTCGATGGCAACCGCCACGACGCCGCCTTCCTCACGGTCGAACTCTTGCTCCGCAACGACCATCGGCGTCGCGCTAATGTTCGTCAGCGAATACAGCTCACCGATCAAGTCCTGCCCCTCCACCTTGCGCACCAGCTTGAAATCCGCCTCTTTCCACAATGCGATAGGGCGTTCCACCTCTTCCACGCGATAAGCGCTTCCTGGCCGGGCCGAGGCCATCGCGACCAACATGCCCTTTACCGCACGCACATGGCCGGCCGAGCGTTGAGAACGAACCGTCGTGGTCCCTGCCCGCGGCGAGCGGTCGTCGATGACAATCGTGTCCGCCTCAATATCGGCCCTGCGCAGGCGAAGTGTGTACGTCGCGCGCGGCGAGGAAACAAACAGGCTGATGGGCTTATCGCCCGCTCCCACAGGGCTGATAAAGACTTCTCCCCGCTCCAGGTCACAGTTCAACGTCACGTCGCCACGCGCGTTCGTCACAGGTGCCTGGGGCGAAGGGATCACCGCCCCCGCAGTTCCCGCATCCTGTGGCCGCGGATCGCAACCTGTGCTGCTCTGCACGTTGCCCACCACATCGACAATCCGGTCGCCTTGGATCCGGATGCGCGTTGGGGCATCTTTCGCGATGGCCGCTTCGATCGTCGCGCCATCCTTCGCGGGGCGGACCTGCTCCGCGTAGCACACGGCGCTAGCGCTCAGCGCTACCAGCCATGGCAACGTTTTTCTGATCATTTGGTGCCTCCTCGAACGTTTTCAGATGCGTGCGGCCGCCACGGTAGACAAATTTGGCAACGTACCTCTTAAGAGGCACAGAGGTTTCTTGTCCATTGATGTAGGTGCGCAACCGGCCTGTTAGGAATACCTGCTGCTTGTCTTCGTCCGGCTCCAGTTGCTGCAGCAGGAAGTAGGTGCTGGCGTTGAGTTTCTTGAGCCGCTCTGCTTCGACTTCCTGCCGGATTTTTAGTTTGCCCTGCTCCGCCGGGTCCACGAAACTGAGCAACGCGTCCTTCTTCCAATTGATTGTGCTGGGCGTCACATCGAGCATGAGCCAGGCTACATAGCCGCCCATCTGCTCAAGGTAGGAATTGCTGACCTTTTCACCGGACACCCAGAAGGATTCAGCGACATGGGGCGGCGTGACGATCACTTTCTGGGCGCCGAGTATCGAATAAATGATCAGTAGGGCCACGAAAAGGCATCCGACTAGCCCTCCGATCGTCAGGCGCTGGCTTCGTATCAGTCGCCGGTTGCTCTTTAAGTCCTCTTGGTACTTTCCGTCGTCCATCGTGTTCTCCTCAGCCCACCATGCGGCGGATATGCGACGGCGGCGTCGCGCGCATGGCGCTCGCCGGGTTGGTGGGCAGGTGCCAGTACATCCAATGCATGGCGAATGCGGGGTGCTTGTCGCTCTTGATGCGTGCCAGCCAGCGGCTAGCAAAGAACCCCACCGAGATGGCCAAGCAAAATGCCAGCTTGGAACCGCCCAGGTACCCAACAAACATCATGAAAAGGACGGGCGCAGCGACGTCCACATCCCACAACCCGATCTTCCATTGATCGTCCAGTCTGCGAGGTATGTAAGTGTCGGCAAGCATCCCGTCCTCCTTCCAGTGGTCTTCAAATGACCGCACCCATGATGGCGCCAGCGATCACTAGGCCAACCGCCGCAAAAATGGCCAGGCCGATGTAGAACAGGACCGGGCCAAAATTGCGTAGCGCGGCAAGCGAGATCAGGGCCACCACAAACCCGATGAATCCCACCAGCGCCTTGACGCCCGGCGCCAGTGCCGCCAGTTGCGTCAGCGCCGACACCAGCGGGCCCGTAATGCCGCCGAATGCGACCAGGTCGATCGCGTGCGAAGGGAATGCCGCACCCAGACCGAGTACGATGAAAGCAAACAGCACCATCGCGTTGGCGATGCGTTTGGGTGGCGCTGCTGCCCCTTTTGCCGACATGGGCAAGTTCAGAACGTTCATACATACCTCCAGCTTCCAAAAGACTGCGCGCCTGTCTCACGTATTCGGCCGGGCGCAAATTCAGCCGAGAGGCTGTCCAAAGGCGGGGCCCTCGCCAGCCACGGACTCCGCGCGGCCACCCGCCACAATGCGTGCCAAGCATTCACTGCACTGACCTTGGCGCTTGGTAAAAGGAGACTTCGGCACGGCGATTGAGTTGACGCCCTGCTTCCAGTTCATTGCCAGTGGCATAGCAGCAACGCCCACGGGCATCGATCTCGATCCCGTTTTGAGCCTCCGACCCGCTTTGACGCAGGTAATTCGCGACAGCCAGTGCGCGCGCATGCGCCAGGCGTGCATTCACATCCTCGTTACCGGTACTGTCAGTGCGACCGCTCACGACAATTCGCTCGGCCTGACGCGCAATCGCCGCAAACTGCACCAGCGTGTTCCTGGCTCGACGGTCCAGCTTTGCCGAACCGGTGCCGAAATGCACAATGGCGGTTTCCGTTTTTTCCGGCTGCGTGGATGGCGGCACATCTCGGCCCACCGATGACTTCTCAGACGACGCGATATTGACGACCAACTGCGCCAGCGTCTTGGGTGTCGGTTGCGGGCAAGCTGGCTGAAGGCAACGACCGAAGTAGGCACCTTCTCCGGTACCCAGTTGCCGAAACTCGTAGCTCCGATCGACGATCTTCCCGCTCACATGGTGTTGTACAGGGGCCTGAATTTCATCTTGTCGCGCCGTTGCGCAGCCCTGTATCGCAGCAAGGCATGCGCTCGTTCCGAGCGTGGCTAGCGCGATCCGCGTCAGGGAGTTTCGGCTGCTCATCCTAGCCTCACGCGGACGATAGGCGAGACTGGCGGTAGACCGCTCGCAGGGACACTCCGGACCGCCTTGACCAAGAAGCGGTAGACGCGCCACGCATAGCGCATCCGCGCACGCAAGCATTGCTGTGGATTCAGTGCGGCACACGAGGCGTTATAGGCGCCGACCGCCTCCCAGGTCTGTCCGTATCGAGCCATCTTCTCGGCCAGGATGCGGGCGCCGACGTCGATGTTCGTGCAGGGGTCCAGCAGTTGCTGTGGCGTCACCCCGAGATTGCGCAGCATCTTCCCGTTGGAGTTGATCTGCATGATTCCAATATCCACGGTGTTCGTTCGCGCCACATGCGAACGGTTGACCGCGAGGGGATTAAGGGACGACTCAGCGCGCGCAACGGCGATCAACAGATCGGCTGAAACCGCGTGTTTTCGCGCGGCCTCCTCCCAACAGGCGCTGGCTATGCCGGGCAGGAGCAGGAGCGCGATGGCAATTCTGGTGACATTCGGATTCATGGCGGAACAGGGGGGCGTACCCGGGTAAAGTCAGTCAAATCCCTTGGCGGGCAAGGGTCCGCTGGTGCTATTCGGGTAAGCCTGGCCAGGAATGCCAAGCGGGGTCACTTCGGGTTGGCACGTTTAAACGCGCCAGCAGATCAGCTACAGGACGCGCGAAGCCGCACGCTGCGCGATATTCCTTCTTGCGTATTCAAAGACCTTCTGCGCCGCGCGCGGTTCCTCCAGCGCAAGCGCCACGCACGCGGTCGTAAAGTGATCCAGCTTGAATTGCGGGTGCGGATGTCGGTTCTGTTCGGACTTTTGCAGCGCCAAGAGCAGCAGGTACTGCGGCCGCCAAATGTCCTCCTGTCGTCTTGCAGTCTCCTGGTCGCGCAGGACAAGTTTCGTGTGGAGGAACGTAAAAATGCGATTGACAGGATCAAGTCCGTCGAAAACTAGCGACACGCATCCACTAATCAAGTCCGGATAGCGTAGCTTCGGCGAGCAGTTGGCCGGCGCGCTGTATAAGCACTCCAGTGCCTGGAATTCATCGATCCACACGCGCGTGGCTACGGTCTCACCACGGCTATGAGGATCGCCCTGCTGGTCGGCGGAAATCACGGCCCGGCGTTGGGGAAGATCGGTGATTGAATGCACGGTAGTCATGTCACTTCTTGCTCGGTGTTTTCGAAGTGAGTCCAGCATAGCTTCGCTGGAACTCCACTTCACCCAAAAAGAGTACGCCAAATTGTGGGCTTTCATTGGTCGTATGACGAATCGATATGCATTTGCGGCATACAGCCCACGGACCTCCGCTGAAATGGCTCCGGTTCGATAAGGGCACGGGCCGCAGGCCACAGTTTGATCCGCATCAATCAGATGGGAGCGAAATATCAACGCAGCACGGCTTCAAAAGGTGGACGATGAAAGCCCTGACAGGAGGTTCTATGGCCATCGACGTCTACCTGCAACTGGATGGAATCAAGGGCGAGTCCAGCGATTTGGCGCATCAAGGTTGGATCGAATGCTCATGGGTGGACTGGGCTGTTACGCAGCCGCGATCAGCGTCCACCTCCTCGTCAGGTGGCCATAGCTCGGAACGTTGTGAACTGAGCAGCGTGGCGATTCGAAAACTTACCGATCTATCCTCTCCCCTTCTCCTGCAACTCTGTGCCATGGGAAAGACCATCCCGCACGCCAAACTTGAAATTTTTCGTGCTGATGGCCGGGGTGCTCGGGTCAAGTATTTTGAGATGGAACTGCATTCGGTGCTTGTCGGGGATGTGGCTCCAGAAGTCTTTGAAGGATCGCTACTTTCCGAACACATTGGGCTGAAGTTCGCCAAAGCGCAGTGGCGCTATCTGAAACAGAACGTGGCCGGTGGACCGGGCGGTCTTACGGTTGGTGGATGGGATACCTCGATCAACAGACCCGCCTGAGGACGGCCATGGGACCATACATTTATGCAGACGCGCGGACACTCGACGGCAAGGATAAAGTGGGTGATGGAGAGTGTGTTACGCTGATCAGGGCTTTTACCAATGCTGGTTGGACCGGAAACTGGAAGCAAGGCGTTCAAGTAGTCGGCCATCGTGAGATCTCGCCCGGGACTGCTATCGCGAACTTCGAGGACGGGAAATGGCCAGGTAAAAGCAAAGGAAACCATTCCGCGTTTTACCTCGGCCAGGTGTCCGATGGCATTTACATTCTTGACCAATGGCCGGACAAGAAAAGGATTGGCAAACGGTTCATCAGGCGTCAAGGTAAGGATAGCAAGGGCCACTTCATCAATCCAACCGACAATGCAGATGCTTTCTTTGTTATCAGATAGTACCGGTATCAAAGGGCTCATGGCTGTCATGAGCATATTGCTCCCGCTTGATCAAGCATTGGCATCGCGCGCACGATTCCACTGTCCACAGGAGCTTCCGGCAACCTCACTATCGGTGCAAAGCCCCCAGCCAGGCTGGAAGACCTTCGTCGGTTCGCCGCTGTACTTGAGTGGCGCTGCGCCGGCAGACGGCCCTCCCGAGCGGCTGGGCATTCTCCGCGGCGAAGATGGGAAACGCACCAAGAGTACTTGGACCCAGAAGTACTCGCTGGGCGGCCAATACCCCGAAGGTAAGTGGCTCCGTTGCGACTACGGTGTGATGGGGGAAGTCTCCCTGGCTATGCGACTACCGGACGAGGTGAAAGAATGCACAGTCGTCGGCAAAAAAGGGGCACATGCTGGAGAGAACGAGTTCCAAGTCACTTGCAATTAGCTTGTGAAGTTGCGCCACTTGCCCTCACAGCGTTGACAGTTAAGGTCGACTTCTAATAAGCTCAAAAGTCTGCTTGATGAAGAACGAAGAGTATCAAATTGTTAGCTTGTACCCTGCTAACTGTGTAACCCACCGTAGTGGAGCAGAAGTCTGAGCCTGGCCATTGTCTTCAACTTTAAGGGGGTAACGCTATGTCGATCGAAGCGCCAATCTTGGCTGCCATGGTGACTGCTTCAGCCACGTTGATTTCAAAAGGTATTGAGTGGGTCGGGAAGCGTGATGTAGACAGTAGTGCGAAGGCAAAGCAAGTAGTCGCTGAGGCATACGATCAACTTAGGGAAAAGCTGACAGACGGCAGTGTCAGCGCCCTGAAGATTCTAGAAAGTGGAGAGAATTTTCCTGTCTTTCAAATACGGCGCAGGTTGCATCCGCAGCTTGTCCTAACGGAAGACATTGCCCATGCATTCGACGGCGAGTTTCGGTACCGTTTGGAGTACCTTCGTCACTGCGGTGCGGTTACGCTAATTGGCGGTTCTGAGTACGGCATTACCTCGGTTGGACAAGCGTTTTTGGAGGAGGCACGTCGTCGTCGAGATTATTTCAAAGTTTTGTTTCCCGCATAAGCCGTGTGATCGCTCCGGCCGTTGGCGTCGCGTGACTTGTTCTATCTGGTTTGAACCACTGTGTCTTTGGGTCATGAACTAGCCCAGCGATTCACAGTGCGCCAGCGCCTGACCATCTGGTCGGCGTCTCCTTTGTCCAACCGCGCAAGCGCTTGGGCGACGGTATACCCCATTTCTCTGAGCATTGCGACGTCGCTGGCCCCGAGCGCCACATACAGCCGCTCTCCCGTCGACAGCACATTGACGCGCCCATAGTTTCCATCCAGGACGTCGGCTACTATGCCGTCCAGATAGTCCAACTGATCTTCTTGCATGCCAAACTCCATCATTGAGTGATCCCAGGCGCACAAGTCACGTGCGCTTGTGATAATTGGCCAGTCCAACATTAGCAAAAACGCCCAATGCTCCCAGCAAGACGGGCATCAGCGCAGAAGGAAGCTGCGCCGGAATCACGCAGGCGATCACACCCAAACAGGCGCTGAGGATCGCTCCACAGGCACACGCGGAAAACACCTCCGGATTGTGCCCCGAGAAATCCGTTCCTTTTACCGCGCGCCGGACCAGTCCATCCGCAACGGCGGCCAGGAGGAACGGTATGGTGCCGGGCAGAAGGTGCAAAACGACGGCAATGCGATACGTCGCGAGCAGAACAAGCGCGTTCAGAGAGCGGAAGTACTCGTTCTTCACTAGCCGTTCGCCGACCGCCGACATTTCCTTCTGCACCGTTGCCCCCGATGACGGATGAACAGTTGATGTGGGCATAAGCGGCGCAGCTCGCGGCGAGACTTGCTGTAGGTCCAGCATCGTCTGAAGCATTCCGAACGCATGCGCCCTTCCCCAAAATCCCGTCAATTCCGCGTGCTCATTGCGTATTTGCGCAAGGAATGCAAGTGCCGGTCGCGCCGCGGGCAAGTACAGTACCAGCATCAATAGGGAAACCAGCGACGTTATGGTTACTATACGTATCACGATTCCTCCTCCTTGGCGTCTTCTTGGTCCGTTTCTTCCGTTTCAGGATCGAGCAGCGTGAAGCGTCCCTTGCAAAGGCGGCCGCCCGAGACAGAAGCGAAGAACTGCAAGTTTGGGAGCTTGCCAAGGAGCGAAGTCGGAATCAGCTCGCTCATCTCCTCCGAAATCTGTGTGGACTCCACCATCGTGAAATCGCCAAGGTGGCCATCCCTCGCTGTATTTCGACCGACCTTCATCTTGTGAATTGCCGTTTGGCCGAAGGTCTCATTCACAAATTCCTGCGTCGGCTGGTCTTTCGTCCTGAACGCGATCAGGTTATTCAGGTTCCCCAACGCCATACGCGCAGCTTCCTGGTTGCCGAGCCGTTTAGCCAGGTCCGCAATGGTCTGCATGGCCGCCGTGGTGTAGATGCCGCCCTCGGCCCCCTTGTTCATGATTTCAATCAACGGTTGGTTGATGACGTTGGAGACCTCGTCGACGAACAAGGAGATGCGCCGATAGCCGCCCAGGTTGTAGCGAATCCCCGAGCGCGCAGCCAGGTCGGCCAAGCACATGGCTCCGATGGCCGACGCCACGGAAGGATCTGGCAGTGAATCCAGGCACATCAGCAGCACGTGCCCGCCGCGCTCGATCTTCTCCAGGTTCATGATCGGGCGTTCATCGTCTGCATCAAAAGGATCCGGCGAAAGGCTGCGGCCAAGATCACCCGAGGTGAGCATTGAGAGGATCGGCAACAGGTTGGCGGTGATTTTCTGGTAGTGTTCGCGGTTGTGGCGGAAGACGCGCACCTGAGAATCGATTGCCTTGTCGCGCCTGCTCTCATGGACAAACCGCTCGTAATACTCCACGAATCCCAGTAATTCGCAGCTGGCAATGGGCGACGGCGATTTGATCGTCCCCTTTCTCGCGCGGTCGATGAGCCGCACCAGCTCCGGCTCCGCACGCCACCCGATACCCAGCAACTCCTCGTAGAAGCGTTCAAGCGACATTTCAAGGATGGGCTCGATCCCACCTTCGATATACTTGGTCAACTTCATCAGGTTGGGCCGCATTTCCAATCTGACCATCCCTTGTGTGACCACATTGACCGCATCCCAGCCGAAGGCCGAGAATGCGCCAGCGGTATCGGGCGGCAGGATGGACTGAATGCGCGACGCGATCTCCGTCGGTTTCTGCCAGTTGAACGTAAAGTCCAACCTGGCGCCGGTTTCCGGAAATGCAGGATGGAACCAAAGGAACGTGTCAGGGTCGCGATAGTCTGCGCACGCCCTCATCACCAGATTTTTCAGCCGTTTGGAATTCTTCGGATCCAGTATTATCACCACGTCGCCACGCCGGACGGCCTGCGTGATCAACCAGCCGAGGCAAACGCCCTTGCCGGACTGCGTGGTGCCGACAATGAGTGTCCCGCCCTCAAAATTTTGCAGCGGGCGGGCCAACAGCCCTTCCCTCTGTTCGACACCATGAATATATGGCAGGCCAATTTCTCCCTCGGCCTGAGCCGGCGCCACATAGCCCAAAAGTCGGAGAAGGCGCGGAGAGATCTGCAACTCGCGATAGTCGATCTTGGCGAGTTCATACAAGCGCTGAGAATGGATTGGCTGCCATTCGAAGCCAAATCCAAAGACCACCAGATCGGGATCGGTCGTGAGCCGGGAAAGCTCCGTGGTCGAGATGACCTGCATCGCCCTTCCGGAGAGCGCGGCCCGAACTCCGATGATGTGAAGGCCTTGGCGTATGCGCCTGACCGCAAACACGGCGCAGAGAAGAAACATCGCAACACCCAGGCGCAGCGGAACGCGTTCCGGCGTCATGGCGACATATGCCAACGCGGCCATACACCAGATTAGGCCTGAGAACAGCTCGATTGGCTGCCGCCAGGGCATCTCATAACGGCGTAGCAGCATCGTTTCCTCCGTCCTGCGCCTCTAATGGCGCCACTGCCGCCTGCCATTCCGACACGCAGCTCGCATCGATCAGGAGTCCGGGCACCTTCACGCCCAGGACTTCACGGGTATGAATCCGTTCACCGTCCGGTTGGGGCGCAAGCATGCCCGCATCGCCTAGCGCGCGCTGGGCGCGCCGGGCATCAATCCCGCGCCGCGCAAGTTCGCCAAGCGGGACGAAGAGCACCGCTCCATCGAGCTGGCATGCTGCCGGCGCGGCCCCCGCCAAGGTGCCCACGATCTCGGCCAATGCAGTCGCGACCTCTGGATTCAGTCGCATAGGTGCCGAAAAGGTGGCACGGCCCTTCTTCGCTTTGTCGTCTTGCGTCCGCTGCCTTTTCCCGTGGCCTGGAGCAACTGGTGCCATTGCCGCGTGCTTCGACTCTTGCGTATCACCCGGCCCCGGCAGCTCAGGAGTTTCATCCATTTCGGGCAGTGTCAGCTGTATCGGCTGACGCCGTTGTTTGGTCGCCCTACTCGGCGCACCACGATTCGTGCTCGGGGTGTCGTCCTGATTGGACGAGTGTTCTGCGGGTATGGATTGATCCGGCCGCGCGGGCGGAGGCGGCGCTGGGGGCTCGTCGGCCTCCCGCTTGGCGGTCAACTGCATCGGCAAAGGCGCCGCTCGCGGCGTGATCACGCCCAGGAGAGTAAAAGGCGCGGCGAAGCGGATAGCCTCAAGCGGCTCGGCCGCACCTGGCGGATAAATGATCCAAACCCGGCAATCGGCGCTCTGTGCCCGCACCAGGTCGGCGGCTTCGAGGATATCCAAAACGCCCGATGCAGTATCGGGAATACCGGGCAGACCTTCGTCTTCGAGTAATTTGACGACATCTTTGATCCCGTTCGGCCAGACCAGAAACAATCCATCCTGTCCGTACCAGAGACGAGAGCGCCCGATATTGGGCTGCCAACCGTGATGGGAAAGCACCAGTTCGCGCATAGCTTCGACCATATACCTGGCCATATGCAGTGCAGGCCTACCGGCGCGGTATCCATCATTGTCCCGGAGATTCCGATGAATGACCAACGCTGCGGCGTGCCGCACCAGACGGTACATCACACTGTGCTCGTGGTACATGGTCGCCCCGGCGATACAAGCCAGCATATGGGGCACAATCGTTGCGTTGTCCTTGGCCAGGTCACACATCGTTTCCGCTGGAACGATCATCGGTAGCGCAAAAAGTCCGAGCGCACGCGTTTCCTGAGCGACTTGCCATCGAACGTTGGCAGATGAGACACCCTTCTCTCTGGCCCAGCACGAAAGTGGCATGAGATAAGGCTGCCACTCCCGCCCTTTCGCGTCCGCCACGCGAATGTGGCTCAATGTGCGGTGGAGTTCGTTGCACAGGCCCGCAATAAAGGTCGCGCGGCGCCAGCGGGGTTCCAGCAGGCGCCGATTGGAGATGGTTGCGCGGCCGGCAAAGATCTGGGCGTCCGTCGCCTGCAGCGCGTAAAAGGCGGTTTCCAGGCCTATTCGGGCCAGACCACCGGGGCCGTTGAAATAGCTGTCCGTGGTGGCCGGAAGCTGATTGACGTACTGGACGTATTGGCGGATCGGCGCCAGAAGCTCATTGTTAAATGACTCGGTTCCGCATCCGTAACAAAGTTTGATCCTCCCCACGAGCTCCCGGTTTGATTCGAGAATCTCGTCGACGGGCTGCAGCCGTAGGCCTGAACTTGGCGCGGAGGTCGATGCCGCGGAGTTGACTTCTGCCGGCACCGGCGCAGCCGCTTCGCCCCCATCGGTGCGCCATAACGACGCCAATAGTCGACCAACCCACATCGCCCAGGTCCTCCACACTGCTCGCCCCCAAGCAGTGTGGAAGACGAAAGGGCGAAACTCCAGACGAAACCAATGGGTTTGGGGGCGGCTTTCGTGGGGATTTGACCGCAGTCGACCGGAACTTCAAGTTGGACGCAGCACCGGGGCGAAATGCGCTCGGATATGTGAATCTGATGGATATCGTTTTAATAGCTTGCAAAATACACAACCCAAGCGATCAGCCGACTTATCCCCTACCGCGACGAGATACCGGGACCGACATCGCCGGCAGGAATGCAGCATGAGCTCTGGCGGCCCGCTGCCCCAAATTGCGTGAAGCTCGCACGCGAGGTTGAACGCGTGCTCGAATGGGATGAGAGGCGCCATCGTACAGCGCTCGAGGTAAAGGCGGTATGCACTGAGGAGCGCGTCCGCCGGATTGCAACGATGTTCGACAAGGAGCGTATCGAAGATCACCGCGAAGATAGAGGCCTCAGCTCGCTCCATCAAATTGCCGCGGTGGTACCAATCGCTGGACTCCAGACGTCGGCCCGGCGCGGAGGAATTGTCCTGGTAAAAGAACGACCGCAGCAAAGGCTGCTCCAAGCCGGTAATCCGGGATACCGTCCGGATTCTGGCTCCTAACGCCACGCATTCCTTCGCGACCTGCAGCGCTCTGATATGCGTTTCCGCAAATACGGCACCCATGTTGTCGCCCCTTCGTACCTAGCCGGTGGCGCCGACAGGGACCTGCGCGTCTCGTGCCGACCGACTGGTGCCAGCAGCGCACAACAGCATGGCCAAGCCGGGCGGCGCGTCCAGCAGATCCGCCAGATTGTCGACTGGGCGGAACAGGCTCTCGTGGGGCATATTGACCGCCAGCAGTTGCAGTTCGCTCGCCGTCATTTCGGCCAGTCTGGCCGCGGTCTCAGGGTCAAGATGGAATTTGTAGATTGCCGACAGGCGCTCATTACGCAGGCATGCCTGGATCGTGAGCAGGAAGTTCAGGTTGAGGTACTGCACGTCGGTCAGTTGAATGGAACTTTCCATTATTGCACCTCCATTCTGCCCCGCGAATCCGAGGCGTGGTCATCACTCCGGTACCGATATCGCCCATTTGGGCCGCTACCAACACCGCGCCGAAACGTACTGTGCGGTGCAGCAAACGAGGCCATATCAGCTGTCAGGCTATACCGCACCTGCCAGCCGGTCAATAGCAACTGCTGCTTGTGTGCACAGCAAAAGAAAACTGGTCTTGACTTCACTGCCCCCTACGGTAGATGCTAACGCCTTATAGCATCATGAAATCCTCGGGTACTTCATGTAGCAATTGCTAAAACTGGTTCTTCCGATTGTCTTGCCAACTTTTTAGAAGAAAATGGTGACAACCCAGTACAACGCCCCCCTCACCCGAGCACAGGCGCAGCAGATTGATTTTCACCTTGTACCTGGCGTGGCCAACCGGCTGGTCGCTGAAATGGCTTTGCGGGATGTGTCGCAGCACCACCAGGTGCATTACCTCAGTCAAATCACAGGCCGCGCCCTGCAGACGGTCGCCCGCTGGATCGATCCGGACAAGCCGGGCATGCCTGACCTCAAGTCTCTGGCACTTCTCTCTATTCAGTTCGGGGTCGACGCCAATTGGCTCCTTGGGCTTTCAGCCCACCGAACGCCTTTGAGGAACGACCTGCTTCCCGCTCCGTTGGCCAAGCAGCTACACGTCAAACGGACTCCACAGGGCGACTGGCTTGGCCCCTTGCTTGAACAGTCTTCACCCTACTTGGACCAGTCGGTGGCGACGATGCTTGGCCACGATATGGCCCCGCTGATCGTCGACGGCTCGCCGTTCTTCTTCGACGCCAGCGTCAAACGCGTGGAATCCAACGGCATCTACTATCTCCAGTATCGCGGCCAAAAGATCGTCCGCCATATCGAGATCCGCATCGGAGAAGGCTTTCTTCTCCGATGCGAAAACTCCCAATGCGAGCCGACTACTGTGGCCGACATTTCCTCTGCACCCGACCTTCGCCTGCTTGGGCGCGTCACACTGGCGATCAACGCCTGTCGACTATAGCGCGCATGCCGCATCCAATCGACATCGAAGGGACGCGGCAGCGACGCATAGTATCAAGCGGCTTCAGCCAGGTGCTTCCACTCGCTCGGGCTTAGCTCAAGCAATTTCCCTCCCAGCTCTTCGAATTCGGTCGCACGATCGTAATCGTCGACCTCCTGCGAATAACCGGTGACGGCATTGACCAGGCCATAGCCGTTCAGGTGGTGCTCCGACACCAGGTGTCGCAAGACACCGGCGCATTCGGCTTCATTCAAGGCGTACCGGTTGGCCAGTACTTCGACGACCTTGACCGGATTACCTGTGATCTTGATGCCCATGGTCTTGCGCATCTTCTCCGAAATCAGCTGGAAAGTCGTTTCCGACACTGCCGTCTGAACCAAGTCACGGACCTTCAGGAAAATCGCCTTGTCCTCCGCCTCCAGTGTGTCGTCCTGGTAGACGACCACCGAATCATCGTCGGACACCAAAGCCCTGCCAGCGTGATTCTTGCGCATGCTGCGGTCGCAAACGATCAACCCGTTGCTGCACACCAGTCGGTAAAGCAGCGGTTCAACGCGCAGCGTACCGCAACCCACTTCGGAATTGCTGACGATAACCCCAGCCTGCAGGATGTCGCCAGGCGCCACTTCGCATTCGATCTTGGAGCTGACCACCTTCAGGTACAGCTTCGACTCAGTTAGTTCAACTGACTCAAAGCGAGCGCCCGGCAGCTGCTGCAAGATGGGCATCACGCTCTTGGCCAGGTCGAAGTTGTCGAGCCGGCGGTATCGATTGGACAGAAAAGCACGCGCCCTGCCGTCCAGCGTGCGCACCATATAGCTATCAGGTGCGTTAATGCGGAGCCAGCCGTTAATGTTCTGGTCCAGCAGTTCCGGATACAGGTCCCGCATCAGCTTGAAGTATGTGAACGGGATGTTCAGTTTCTTCGCCAACTGCGAACAGGCCAGCTCGCTAAGCGGATAACGCGTCGCACCTTCGTTCTCATCGACGACCAGACCGCAATGATGCGAAGCCAAGGTCTCGCTATGCATCATCTTGGCCGGCACGATCAAGTCTTTCTTAGCCGCCGCCTGGCGTTCAAGTTCGGTTGCCAGGTCAATCAAGTTGCGTCCATTTTTCATGATGAGACTCCTAAGAGAAGCGGACGGCCCGTCCCCACCGGGGAACGGGTCCCCGCGGGGTTGAAACCACTCCGGCTCTCGCCGGCATTACTGCATCCCGATTAAAGGGACTTATTTCTCAGGCTGCACGTTCAACGATGGGCGCATGCTGCGCGAGCACGTTGGCCCAGTCAGCGCCGGCAGCACGCGGGATGAAAACCTCGGCCGATCGCCGCTCGCCCGTCACTGGCCGCTTCAAAAATTGACGCGCCAGAATGTACGATGAGGCCTGTCCGTCGTACATGGAATCGGCATCGTTGTCGCCGTAGATACGTAACCGGCGGACTTCGTCTGGAATCCACATGCTTTCAAGATTCCGCGCGCAGATCCCGATCCAGATGGGCTGCGCCGTGCGCTTCAAGATGGCGATGCCAGTCTCGATGCCTTCGCATACCGCGAGCTCGACACCGGCTGGCGCCAGCCTGATTGCCCCTCCGTTGATTCCACCGCAAAGCAGCTTCTTCGCGTCCCTACCAGCGAGCTTTTGCCCGTTCTGCAGGTACGTGCGATGCAGCGACACCAACTCACCCTGACGGTCGTGGATGCTCGCGACCATGGCCGGAAAGCGGCCAACCAGGACAGGGTTCCCCGTCGCCGGATCGACCTCGTAGTACCCAAGCGCAGGATGCGTGCGCAAGACATCCGGATAAGACGGCATTCCAAGTCCTCGGTTCTGGAGGTAGCGGTCCACCTCATCGCCGTGAACAATCGGAGTCGTTTCAGCCAGAATCCGGTGGATCAACGCATTGCTGTCTTTGGATGTTTGCTTGGGTGCTGCCGAGATCGGCTGCATGCTTAGGCTGCGTTCGACACGCCTTAACGCAGTCGTCGCACTCCATCCAAAATAACCCATCAGCAGCTTGAATCCACCGCCAGCACCACAAGCGCGGCATACGTAATTGCCATCGCCGAACTTGTCGGTGTACTGAAACCGGTCGGTCCCGCCACATCCGCTAAGCGGACACGGTTGGTTTTTCCGGTTCAGAACCTTTTCGTCCACGCCCAGCGCAAGCAAAATGCTGGTCCAGCGACCGAAAGCACTCTTCCGCGCTTCCTGGAATCGCTGCTCGAACTGTTCCTTGGTCATATCGCCTCCAAGGAACGGTTAGCCAGGCAGCCGCTGCGTAAACAGCATGCCGCTTTTGAGAGCATGGCCCAGCAAGGCATCCATCAGCAATCGACGCGGCAGATAGATCGTGCGATTTTCGTCCTCTCTATCTACGTTGCGTATGACGAAGCCGCCGTATTCGAGCGAGATGTGGACTGGCCGGTCCTGGCTGCGGATATGGAATGTCCGCCCCACCTGGTTCGTAACGATCTCGCTTTCCTTCACCAAGTACTCCAAGTCGCTCAGGCCTCTGACCTCAATGAAGCGATGGTCCGAACGCAGAGCAATCGACATTTCTTTGATCATGATGATTTCCTTTCGTATTCAAGCTGCCAAGGACCAGGTGTACTTCACCTGATCCTGGCAAATCCATCTCACGAGAACAGGTCATTGCGCTCGCTATGGCGCTTGACCTCTTCGTTCAACCATTGAGGGTTCTTGGCGAGGCATTCAGCGACCCAGTTAGGATTCGCCATGACTGCCTCCTGCACCCACTTCGGATAGCAGGTAATCGTCGCTTCCAGCCAGCGATGCAATCGAACGCGCAACCAGTCACGGACTTCCTGCGGATCGAGCGATCCGATGAAGGGAAGCTCGGATAACGGACTGCACGACACAACGCGCAGGCAGTTCACGAACGAGAACGGTTTTGTGTCGCGCTCGGGATCGGTAAAGACCCAGCGGATGATTTCGAATTTCTCGGCCAACGGCGTGCCCGGACTACTGAGCAGCTTTACCTTTTGCAGCAGCCACCAATGGAGGCGAACGACATCCTCTTCCGAAAACTCAATCGGCGTGTCGTCATCCAGCAGTTGGTGCCAGGGATCGATGGCTGCCCGCCGGCCTGCGGCCGAACGAGTGCCACCTTCAATATGGGCGGACTGATTCATGATTGTCTCCCTGAGAAAAAGAAGAGCGAGACAATCATCCTCACGGGATGGTTGTCCCATGGGGATCGAGAGAAAGCCGGCGTGCGCCGGTGATTGATTGGACTGGCTTGACTGCTACGGCCGATGCCGTTCTGGACGGGCTGCCAGCTACCGTCGGGAAGTCTGATGGATGGCGCTTACGGATGTCCAGACTAAGGCCGCCTGATACGGGCTCCATACTGCGCGCTCACAGCCCAATCTAGGAAATAGCCTTGCCCGCGTCAACTGCAGTTCAACGTAAAAGCATGGCTTCTGCGACTACTAGGCAAGAATAAGCAAACCTGAGTACTAAACACCACGAAAGCTGCCAATGGATACGTACGTTTTCTGGTGGCTTCGTCCGGGTCACGAGGGCACGATAGCCGCTAAACAGCGCGAATGGAGGCTATAGTGAACTCACCCACCGAAGCGAAACTTACCATCAAGGCCGATCATGGAGCCACCAACCGCAAACTGCTCGCGCGGCAGGCGGCGGCCGACATGACACGCATAGAGTCTGCCAGCCGTAAAATCAGCCTTCATCTATCCAGCCCAGAAGGTAAACGTCTATATCTACGATGCTTCGACATCACACAGATGAATTTGCATTTCATCGCCGTGTTCGCGCGTATGAAACTACCCGGCGAGGACATCGACAAAGTCGAACAGGAGCTTCGTCAGCTTTTCGATTCCCGTCTCGCCCGTCTTAACCAGTCGCTCGTGGACATGGAAGCGAAGTGCCAAGCGAACGGCATCCTGAATTTGGCAACCTATGACGTCCAGCCCATGCTCATCGAGGCAAGGGTCTATTCGACACTTGGTCGCCTGCTCTTGGAGATGATCGGCAAAGTCGATCAATTGATGCCGATGCTCGAGACGTTATGTATCGATGACGGTATTACGTCCAGTCAACTCAATATCGAAAAGTCACGAATTAAAAAAAACGTGAGAGGAGTTGCCAATGCAACGCGCATGATGCGGATGGATGTTGAAAAGCGGATCACGAATCAGACTGTCGATGCCGCGATCAACACACTACCAGCTACAACACGCTAGATCTCTGCGAATTTCACCTTAGGTACGTCTCGACGGCCTCCAACAGCCCCCATCCCTAATGCCCGTTACTCGCCATGGTGAGCCCTGCGGATCGAGCAAGGTGACAATTGGTGACTTTCCTTCAGTTATTTAGTGTTATTCTGCAAGCACGTGTCTTACATCTTGCAGATCTTCTAATGGCCACAAATTCGACGACCAAACAAAGTAAGAAGCCGGGATATACTCGCAAGAACTTTAGCGAGCCCGTAATGTTTGCTCTTTGTTTGCAGGTCTCGCGCGCTTGTCCACAGTGCTCTAAGCCCCTCTACAAAATCCGAGGATCCAAAGATTACAAAGTTTTTGAGATAGCGCATATATATCCACTTCACCCTACAGCAAAGGAAGCCGCGCTGCTCAAGAATGAGACACTTCTGGACGCCGATCCCAATCATCCGAACAACCTTATTCCGCTCTGCTACGATTGCCATAAGATATTTGACACTGATAAAACTATTGAAAAGTTTCGAGATTTAGCCGGCATTAAGAGGAAACTCATAACGAGAGATCTCCAATTAACAATATTCGACCAGTTCAATATTGAAAACGATATCGTCTCCATCGTGAGCTCCCTAGTAAGCGTTGATGACTCGTATAATTTCAATGACCAGTTCGAAGCGAAAGAGGTTGATTCGAAATTAATAGGCGACATTCGTCCAATAACGAAGAGAAAGATTAAGAATGACGTCTCGTCATTCTATTTGTTTATACGAGAGCGCTTTGCCGAATTGGAGCGGGAAACGCCTATGCAGGCGGAAGTAATTGCAAGCCAGGTTAACTCATTTTACAAGAAGCAAAAATCGCTCAGGCTTTCTCAACAAGAAATATTTGAAAATACCGTAAACTGGATCTCATCCAAGTGTCGTCAAAGTACGCCGGATGCCGCCCAAGCAGTTGCTTCTTTCTTTGTGCAAAATTGTGAGCTTTTTGAATGATAGTGCCAAGCAAATTCATTCCGTTAAAATCATCGATTATAGGTAAGCTACCAATCCTGTGTAACAAGAAGGGCGAGAGGAGCATATTTGAAGCTTACTCTGAAACCTCAACGCACTTCGATGGAATTGACGAATTCATCTATGCGCTAGATGTCCTTTATGTGTTAGGCAAGGTCGATATCGACTTTTCAACTGGGGTTTTGAATGTTAGTTGAGATTCAATCTGAAGTTTTTCGCGTACCCAAGATCATTTTTCATAACGGGCTAAACGTCGTTATTGGCGATCCAAATGCAGCAAATTCGATCGGAAAATCGACCTTTTTAATGGTCATAGATTTTGCCTTTGGCGGGGATTCTTTCATTGACGACAATGGCGATGTTCCAAAACATCTCGGCCATCATTTCTATTCATTCAGCTTCGTCTTTGAGAACGCGCGGTTCTATTTTAAAAGAGGAACCGAGAATCCGCGGATCGTATATGAATGTAACGCTAACTATGAAGAGCTTCGACCGCTTGCAATCTCAGACTACACTGAGTGGTTGTCACGAATGTACACACCTCAATTGGGACTTTCATTCCGCGCGATGCTCGGCCCATATTCGAGGGTTTGGCCCAAAGACAATATTAAGCACGTAAATAAACCTTTGCATGCGGTTGCGGCGCAATCGACCAATGATTGCATAAACACATTCATGAAATTGTTTGACAGATTCAGCGAGATTGAAGAGGCGGTTAGCAACTTTAAGCGAATCGACGACAGACGTAAAGCCTGGAAAAAGGCCGAAGGCTTGGCCTTATTTGATAAGATTGGCCGGCGCGAATATTCAGACAATGAAAAGGCTCTGAATCAAATCAGCGAAGAAGTTGCCGATATGCGAACAGAATTAGCAAAGTACGCACTGAACATTCGTGAGGTTGCGGATCGTGAACTACTCGACCTAGCGCAAGATAAGGACTTGCTTCTTAAAGAGCTTGCTAGCTTGGAGGACCGCCTCCGCCGCATCGAGAACAATCTCTCAACCAACAAGCACATTAAGAGTGAGCAAATGAGCGCGTTAGCTGAGTTCTTTCCCGATGTAAATTTGGACCGGATTGCGCGAATCGAGGAGTTTCACAGTTCTGTTGCGAGACTTCTGAAGAAGGAACTTCAGGACTCTAAGGCAAAAATACTCCTTCAAATTCAATCAATAAAATTATCAATTTTAGATATTAACGCGAAGATCACCGATCGGCTCAAAGATTTTGAGAATCCTACTGCCCTTGTGGATCGTGTCTATAACCTATCGGCAAAGTGGAATCAACTAAAGAAGGCGAATACTCAGTACGAAAAGAAGATCTCCCTCGATTCGGATTACGATCGAGCAAAAACCTCACTCGGGGAAGTAAAGAACGTCATTCTGGAGGAGCTATCTTCGCGGGTCAATGCAAAGATCAATGAGGTATCTGAATCTGTTTATGGACCTGGCGCGAACTCCCCTATTCTAAAAATGAGCGAGAATTCGTACTCATTTGACATCGGCGACGACACTGGAACCGGGACTGCCTACGCAAATCTCGTTCTATTTGATATCGCGGTTCTATACCTAACTCAACTCCCGATCTTGATTCACGACTTACCGCTATTTAAGAACGTTGAGAACGAGGCTGTGGCGGGTTTTATTGTCGAATATACGCAGTTCACGCGAAAGCAAATCTTTACCGTACTGGACGAGATTGGAAAATATGGACAGAGCATTGTTGAAGTGCTTCGGGCTCGCTGCGTGCTAGAACTCAACGATGAGGACGTTCTTTATAAGAAGAAATGGAGTTCGCGGTAGCGTTTGATGTTTAGTGGCCGGCCAAAAAAGTTTATTAATCAAAGGACGTACATGTATGGATGAGCATAAGAAGAAAATGGGAATTCCTGAAGCGCACAACTTAGTTCAGACTGATTCAAAGTGGGAGCAGCGAAAGGGGCAAGACATAGATACGTACTGGTATGACCAAGTTGATGCATCTGGTGCCGTCATCGCGAAGTATATCGTCAAGGATTCCACTTCCATCTATCCACCGAATAGTCGAAGTATTACTTATGAGAAAGTCACCTAACTAGGGGAGGCGCCGCCTAGGTCTTGACTTCCCTGCCTCGCTAAGGCGGACATTAAGGGATATACGAAATGACGAACAAACCCGGTAACCATCCCAAAAAACTGTCCAGGTACAAATGGAAGAAGCTAGGCGTCGAGTCGCTGCGAAATGCGTTGCGTTTGCACCAAGACTCAATATCGTTGTTTCATCTGGAATCATTTCCTTCAGCATTTCAGTTGTCGGTCCTTGCACTGGAAGAGTTTGCTAAAGCGAAATGGGTCGAGCATTATTACTACAGCTGCATCACGAACGATGGCTTTCCCGATGTTGAATTTGAACAAAATTGGCTCAAACTCCTGTACATTCACTCTGAAAAACAGTTCGGATTCGTCGCAAGAAATATGTTCGAGTATTCCCCAAAATTAGTCGATGCAATGAGACGGGGCGAACTTGAGCGCCGTAAGCAGCAAGCCGTATATGTTGGGTTCGACCGTGACAAAAAAACGATAATGACAGAGGGAAGAATTTCACTTCCTTCCAAAATAAAATTTAACGATGCGAAGCGAATGATTTCTTGGATCAACGCTGAATTTATGCTTGCGCGTAGACTACTTAAATTCCACGAGTCATACTTTGGTATCGAAGCGATGGACGAAATCCTGCTTTCGGCGGCAGCAGATTGTTTGGAGAAATGGCCATTTCAGTCGCGCATGCGTACACGTTCGCATTTACGAAGCCATATCGGTCGGGTCACATGACTGCTAACTAATGGATAGCGAGCCTAAGTTCAACGTTCCACTTTGGAGCCATTCGCTCTCGCCCAACTGATGCCACGGCCGACTCACGCAAGCCCCTACAAACCCTAAAACGGCCAAATCGTCGAAGACCTGGGCATTGACCCAGGTGTTCCCCAACGATCAATCGACATCCTGCCATTCGAGACCTAAAGCAATACGCGGAAATGCCTTTTGTCAGCATCCGATGACTTGAGGATACGGTACTCCATGCCGCTGGCAACCGCAATCTGTTGGGCAAAATCCTTCTTCGCTTGTACAACAGCGTCCTCAATTTGATTGTCAGCCTTAACTTCAACAATGACGTACTTCAAGCTGCCATCCGCCTCCTCGCGTTGGAAGATAAAGTCCGGATAGTAACTGCGCACGGTGCGCGAGTCTGGATCGATGTATTGGATGAAAAAATCCGATTGACCATGGGTCAACATACCAGTGAAGTAAATCTTCTTAACCCGCTGTTCACGCAGCAAATCCCAGAACAGCCAGTTCTCCGAACCGGAGTCGAAACAGTACGTGTCCAGGTGGAAGCTCTTGGCGCGCTCCTCGTCATTGATTTGTGCGTCACTCATCCGGACAATCTTGTCCTTGGCCGCCGACACTTCGTAGTAGCCGCTCGGCGGCACCCTGATAAGATCGACTTCATGCTCCTCGCTCTCTTGTGATTCGTCCAAGTCATAGAGCTGGCGGAACAGACGCGGAATGATCTCATCGTAGAGCAGTTCGTTGAACTCGTTGGCAATTGCCACCAGTTCGTCCGTACCCTCCTTCGTCGCGTCAAGTATTTCCTCGATCTCCAGTGGGCTTCGGTTGAGATAGCGGGACACCTCGGCCACGAGCGACAGCCGTGAAAAGGTTCGCTTTTCCCGGCGCGAGGTAAGGTCGAAAGTACGACTACCAGAAGCGCGAGTCGCATCGGCGGCGGTAAGTCCATCCTGCTGTCTTTCGATCAGCCGGTATTTTTCGACCAACGTGCTCCAATTTCCCTTGTCGGAGCGATCGAGACCCAGCGACTGGCCTGGCACGAACACCTTCTCCCGCATCTGGTACTGCTTGCGCAGGCGCACCAGCTTGATTTTTACCGGCGGCTCCATGACGCGGATTTGCACCGTTTCCTTGTCTTTGCCGGTCTTTTGTAGTTCGTCGGCGCTGAGCCGGAAGTTCTGCTGCAGCTCGTCATTTAGCGTGTTGAGATTGTCATTTGAGAGGAAGACGTGGCCCGTGTGCTGCGCTTCACCGATGGCACGCAAACAACGCATTGTGGCCTGGAGCACGAATACTCTGGACTTGGGCTCCCGAAACAGGCCAACGCCAAACAGGGAGCGGCAATTCCAGCCTTCGCGGCCCTTGTTGACCAGGAGGATAAACTGCTTTTCCGAGCTTGTGGTATCTAGGCGGTTGAACTCGCGGATGTCGTCGTTGGTGGTGAGCTTGTCGTCTCCCACATTGACCAGGATACGCGAGGTCGGAATTCCATGCTTGAGCAGCGCACGCTCGACTGCTGGTCGCAGTTCACTGGTAAGCTCGTCGATGGTGGCAGCAAAGAAGGCGAGCTTCGGCAGCAGCCCTTCTGGACGTAACTCACCGGATTCCTTCAAGAAGTTCTCGATGGCGATATCGACAAACTCGTCTGAGCGAGTGTTGGCATAACCGTGCAATGTCACTTTCTTGAGAAAGCCCTTTTCGACGGCTTCCTTCAGTCCGTATGCGTAGACTACCTCCGGCAATACTTCACGCCCAACGTAAGGGGTCCCGGTGTAGTTGTAGCAGGCCACGACACGCGTACCCGCCGCGCTCAGGCTGGCTGCAAGGACGTCGATAGTCGTACGCAGGCTCGTATCAGCTTCCTTGGCTCCTATGCCCATGTCCTTCGCCAGCGCCTTGCCGAACGCGTGGTGTGCCTCATCCACATAGATGCCTAGCTGCTCCAGACGGCGCAGTTTCTCAAAGCGCTGGTTAGTGGTCAGTTCACCTTCTTCTTCTGGCTGGTCGAAGTTGTAAAGGTCGGCGGCTTCGTCGTAGACACCGTTTGCAGTGAGTGTTTCGCCGGTAGCGCCGAACAGCTTGTCAACAAAGGTCCTCTCTTTGCGCTGGCGCTTGAGTATGATCTTCTGTGTATTCGAGACGATGATATTGAAGCGCGAGCGGTCCAGCGTGTCGAGCGAAGTGCCAGCCTCTTCAAGGTAATGGAAACGCAGGTGCGAAGTCAGGAAGTTGACGTACTCCGGCGGCACTACACGGGTCAGGTCGAATGACTCGATCTCCTTCAGAGACTGAAGGACAGTCTTATCCGGTGCGAACACCAACGCGTTATGGCAATAACGCATGTCCTTCTCGAACTTATTACCCAACAAAAATTCGTAGAAGATACAGGTTGCCATCAAAATGGTTTTACCTGTACCCATCGTGAGCGCAAAGATGTAGTTCGGATACGCACGCGAGTTCTTGCGCATCCTTTCGAACAAGGCCTTATACGAGCTCAGTTCAAGCTCGTCGGACTCTCCGAACGAAAACATCTCCTGCCCAGCTGTACCAAGGAAGGAGCCAAATTTTCTGCCCTCGAACTTCCCGCTGCGCTCATACCACGCCTTAAAAATCTCTTCGACCTTGGCATTGCCGTGGAATTCCTTGAGGAAAACATAGGTTTCCAGCGCCTCAAATTGAGGCTGACGCAGAAATGCCTTGGGGTTCTTCTCTGGACTATTGAAGTCGAGGAATTTGCGGGTCAACTCCTTGTAATTCTGCCGGATCGTTCCTCGGTTGTCCCGATAGAACTGCCAAAGAAAGCGGAAGAACGCGAACTCCAACGATGAACTAGAAGTGCCGACTGCTTTGGCCTTCGTACCGACACGACTAGCTGCCATTGCTGACGCTCCCTTCCCACGATTCGGAGAGCAGGTCAGTGATCTTCACTCGGATAGTGCCCGCATCGCCCGGCATCTTGTACCTGCCCTTGACCTGTTCGTTCTTGCCAGGGATATCGACCACTGTCGGTTGCAGCACCGCACCATCGTAGTTCCAATCGATCAGAATGGATTCGACCAGTTCCTTCCAGTTTTGAACAGACTCCTTTTGCAACGAGAGCTTCTGCAGCAGATTCATCGGATAGAAGTTCTCGATAACCAATTCGCCGTTTTTGATGGCGACTTTGCCCAACGAATCTCGCTTGAACTCCAACTCGGATTTGTCCCGTAGGATGTCGACCACCTCCACGTCGACCTTGAAAGGTCTGGCCTCCAGTATCAGTTGGGCGGCTAAGTCTGGCTCGTGACCCATGCAGATTAGAGTGATCTTCTCGACCGGGCGGTTTGGATTCTCGATCTGCCTACGCTCCCAAACTTTGTAGTCGAAGCCGGCGATCAGCTCGTTAAGGTCGGCCCGCGTAGCAATCCGGTTGACGGGCATGACCTTAATCATGCGCCCGTCCTTCTCACCATCGAACACCGTGCTGAACTCAAGCTTCTGCACTTCCAGCGCCTCGATCAGCAGTTCCTTCGCCTGGATCGGATTGCGGAAAATGTCGTAGTGGTTGACGTTGTAGACCTCGAAGCCAGTGAAGTATTTGGTATCATTATCAAGAGGTTTCTGGCGCAGACCATCCACAGCGCCGATAAGTCGTTTCACCGTCGTTTGGATTGCACCGAGGTTGATGTCAGCACCAATAAATCTACGCCCTAGCTTCATCGCTGCAGCTTGCGTGGTTCCAGAACCCATAAAGCAATCAAGCACTAAGTTGCCAGGATTCGATGCTGCTCGAATTATCCGCTCAACTAACGCTTCCGGTTTTTGAGTCGGATACCCCCCTGCCTCAACCGCCAAATTGTGAAGCTTATTAATATCCGTCCAAAGATCCTGAATTACCGTACCCTCATGCTCACTCTCGTAGCGCTTGAGGCGAGGCACTCCGCCTGACTTCGGATAATGGATGCGCCCATCGCGATCGTATGCCTCCATCTTGTCTTTGGTGGTCGCCCATGTCCGACCTGGCGACGGCCAGACTCCCTTCCATTCGTATACGAGATTTCCTCCATCGCCGTGACGAGGGGCATCTAACGGCAATCGGTTGTACCTCTCGTTTCGTTGAGGATCAAACGAGTCGAAGAATGTCTCAACATACTCTTTGTCAATTTTCTGAAGCACTTTGTTCCAAGTGCGGTCAGGCGACTTTGAAAAGTAGTAAATTGAATCATGAATACTCCCGCATCGCCCCGGATCGTTGTGCGCGAATGCCTTACGCCAGATAATTTCGTTAACAAAGCGCTCTTTTCCGAAAATTTCCTCCAACACACAACGGACATAGTGAGACACGCCGGTTCCAACATGAACAAAAATTGCCCCGTTTTCGGAAAGTAACTCCCGTAACAGCACTAACCTCTCATAGAGGAATTGCAGGTACTCATCGTTGTTCCAGATGTCAGTATATTGCTTCTCTTCAAAGGATGACTGATCGCCAACGGCCTTTACCGCCTTTAGCTGAATCGATTTTTTGTAATCCGCCTTCGAATCAAAAGGCGGGTCGATATAAATCAGGTCCACCTTCCCGCGAAAATCCTTCAGCAGGTGGCTCATTACCTGAAGGTTGTCACCCCAGAAAATCTTATTGCGCCAGCCATCCACCTCTTCACCGTGGAGTTCCTTCAACTGAGCCGGGTAGTATCGTGTCGATGTGAACGGGCGCTTGCCGCGCCAATTGAGCATTGGGTAGCCCTTGATCGGTTTGAACTCGTATTTCTCGACGTTGGTAGCGCCGACGTCAGGCGTGGCCAGTTGCAGATTTTCCTGCATGGGTGTGTTCTTGCTCATTAGTCGTTTTTCCTAAATTTCCAATTCTTATTGTCGCAGTAGGCACGGATATCACAGCTCTGACACAGCTTGGCGGGCCGTGCAGTAATTCCATAGTCCTGCTTTTCGATCCGCGCCACGATATTGTCAAAGCGTGCGATCGTCTTGCCGATAGCGCGGTCGTCTTTGTTGAAAGAGACGTAAGGGTTTCCACCGTCCTCGCCGGTGTAATACAAGTGCATCCTGCTCACCTTTTGGCCGGTGCGCTCCTCGACCAGGTGGGCATATACCTCTAACTGGTGCTGATACTGCCGGAGACGATCGCGATCCTTCTCCATGTCGGGCTTCTTCTCCGACTTGAAGTCGATGATCTCGACCGTGTTCTGCTCTCCGCGGATGAGGTCGACACTGCCCTTAAGGATGTATTGATCTTTCACAAGCGAGATCTCGACTTCCGCCTCCTTGATGCGATCCCAGTGGCCGTTCTCGCGCTCGTAGTAGCGCAGCACATGCGAAAGAGCGGCCTGCTGAGACGAAGGTGCCAAGTACACGCGCTCCTTTTTGGACAGCAGGGAGTAGTTGGTCGAGAACCAACCTTCGATCGCTTCGCGGTTTAAAGCCCCCTCCTCGCCGCGCAATACGGCCTTATGGATATCCTCGATGGTCTGATGAACCAGCGTACCAAAAAGCATCGGGCTTTCTCGGATGGGCGCAAATTCAAGGTCTTTGAAGAAGCGATACTGCTCGGCACAGTTCTCGAACACTGTAATGTGCGAAGTGAACGAATATTCGCGCTTGAGGTTGATCTGTTTAACAACCTCGAAATTCAGTACCGAGAGATCAAGGTCGCGCCAGTTGGGCAGTTCGTAAAACAGGCGCTCAAAGTATTTAGATGGCGACCTGCCTCGCCCCTGCTTCTCCTGCGCGGCGAGAACCAGGAGGTTCTGGGCACGCGAGAATGCGGTGTAGAACAGTCGCCAGAAATCAAAGTTCTTGATGTGGTCTAGCGGCTCGAATCGCTCTTTGGAAAGATAGCCGCCGTCCTCAAGCAGCACGTCCAATGTGCTGTACTGCTTACGCGGCACTGCCTCCAGTGAGCCGCACACCACTACCGGAAACTCCAGCCCTTTAGACTGGTGGATAGTCAAGAACGAAATGCACCCCCTCGGAGCGTACTCGGATTCATCCTCGTATTCGCCGATGCCACCATCGACGAGGAAACGCATGAACTGGTTGAACAGGTCGCGCAGGTTCTTTTCCAGCCACTCGGGGTTGAGCACGCTGACATAATGCAGGTATTCGAACTTCGTTAGCAGCTTCGAGAAAGTGCCGAGGTTGCGCGCAGCGCGCCCTTTGTCCACGCCTTGCACGGCCTCCTCAGTGAGGAAGCGCGAGAACAGCGGAAATTGCAGTAGCTGGTAGAACAGGCTGGAGAATGTGTAATCGGTGTTCTGCGCCAGCACCACGTGGCGCTTCGCGAGCGGTCGCGCCCAGTCCAGTAGCGGCTTGTTTTCCGGCTTTCGCAGCTCGTCGGCGAATGGCTTGAAGCAATGGTAGTCGTAGTAGTCCCAAATGGGTAGCGTAACGCCTTCCGCCCATGCTCGCACTTTGGGAAACTGTGGAAACAAAAAGATCAGCGCACCGATCATCAGGCGGATCTCCTCCCGCTCGAAAAACATATTCGAACGGGGAGAGAACACGGGCACACCCTGTGTTTCGAGATAGCGGGCTAGCGCGACCACCCTGTCGTTCTTGACCGAGCGGAACAGAAACGCCACCTGGTTCCAGTCGGAGAGTTGACCGGAAGCCTTAAGCCCGTTAAGGAAGGCCAGAACCTCGGCGTGCCAGTTTGCGCTGTGGTCGTCATCGTCGCGCGCTGCCAGCCGCACCGCGGTGGGCACGCCTGGGAAGTCGTCCTCGCGCGGCACGATCTGCTTGGCGAATCGGAACACTCGCGTGCCGTCGTCCCAGACTTGTTCCCGCATCCACTCGTTGTAGAAACGGATAATGTCCGGGTGGGAGCGATAATTGACGGTGAGCTTGACCTGCTTACACTGGCCGCCGTTGAACAAAGCAGGGAATTCCAGAATGTTGCGGATCGTAGCGCCGCGAAAACGGTACAAACCCTGGTCATCGTCACCCACCACGCACAAATTGCGGCGGTCGCCTGCCAACAGCAACAAGATACGTTCCTGAATGGTGTTCGTATCCTGATATTCATCCACCATCAGGTGCGTGAGCTTTTCACGAAGTTGCGCCAGCACCTCAGGGCGCTTTTCCAGCAGCTGGAGTGCCTCGTACTGGATGCCCGAAAAATCCAGCGAGTTATATTCGAGCAGCAGTTTCTGGTATTTGGCAAAGCAGGTTGCGAGGGCTCGGATCTCCGGCTCGGTTGCTGCCGCTAGAGCGGCCACATCGAGTGCCTCCTCGCTGACTTTGTTTAACCATTTGAGCAGATTCTCGGACTGCGACCAGCGCCCGGCGTGATCGTCGCCCATGACCAGCTGCGCTTCGGGGAGTTCTCGGAACTCTTTGATGTGCTGGTAGAGAAAGTATTGCTGATCGAACTGATCGAACAGCGTGAAGCTCCGCCTCAGTCGAGTGAATTCGCGGAAGTCCTCGAGGAGACGCAGGCAAATTGAATGGAAAGTGCCGAGGTACATTTCGTTCAGGTTGAACCTGATTCCAACATCGGCCAGCCTGTTCGAAATCCTGGTGGTCAACTCACGTGCGGCCTTGTCGGTAAAGGTCACAACAAACAACGATTCCGGCGCGACGCCCTTTTGCGTGATGAGATAGACGATGCGCTCAACGAGCGTAAAGGTCTTGCCCGAACCTGGTCCAGCAATGATCAGAACCGGTCCGTCGATGGCAAGGATTGCTTCAAGTTGCTGTGCATTCGCTTTGCTGTACAGGCCGTTAACGTCAGTCGTCATTTGGCGCCGCTTTCCACATTCCCTTTCAGTCCTACATCAACGTCGAAGACCCAGGCAGAAACCCCGCTCTGTAAAAGGTCCGTTCTATTGACAAGATACAGCTGCGATTCCTTTGGATCCTTTGTCGCGTTCGGCGTCGTGTCGATGTGCCAATGACGCAAAAAGTATGGAACAAGGCATTGGCGAAGGCGTACAACCTTTCCGTTCTTGGCCATGTCGTAATCCCACTGAATAGTCTCGGGATGCGCAGCGTGCGGGTGTGCATTCAGATGAATGTCGACTTCCGCATCCCATTCCGTATCGTTCTTGGCGCTGACCGGCGACGCACCACTATCGGTCACCTCCTGGAACCGCGCAAGGTTGTAGTCCTTAAAGCGCTCCTGGTTGTGATCGAAACACCGGACATGCCACCGGAGGCCGTCGTGAACGAGAGCGGTCGGCGAAAGCCTGCGCTCCTCCGCGCCGCGGTTTAGCGATAAGTACTTCGCCAAAACCTCCCGTTGTTGATAGATTGCCCGAGTCAACGACGCTACCAAGCTCGACGGGACGCGACGCTTGATTGAAAACTGTGTCGAACTCGGCAGGCGCCTAGCGTGCTCCGAATCTAATGCGATCGCGCGCTCTCCCGACAGGGAAAACAAGGCCTGGTCCACGTCGTGTTCAAAGTGAGGCGTACCGCCGGCGTAACGATAGCAGCGCTGTCGGAGATCATACTCAAGCATGGCGGGGGCGGTTTCGGCATACAGCGAAAGATCTTTGGTGGCTGCCGGTTCGCTTATCCCGAATCGGACGACCAGATCTTTGCGTGCTACCTGGCCACAAAAAAATGCCAAAAAGTCAATATAAAACAGCCGTTCCCTTTGGGTGTCTCGCTGTGCCTCCATGCGCCCCTCCTTAGTCTCCGCGCGATTATACGGTGAAGCAATACAAACAGCAAAGAAATTATTACCTGATAATTTTTATTGCCACATCGTTTTTATTTCGCTATAGTCTGAGCCATTGGAGCTTCCTCCCTCAACCGTTCAACGAAGGGCCAACATGAACAACCAGCGAGACCCAAGCAATAACAGTGGCGACCACGGGCAGCCGTTCGAGATCATCATCAACGCCGAAAAGTTTAAAGTCCTGCAAAAAGAGCTATCGTTCCGCGAGCTCTGCCTTCTCGCCTATCCCGACGCAGTTTTCGGCGACGACTGGGCATGGACCGTGACGTACTCCGATCCGCACGGGCCTGAAGGCTCGCTGGTGGACAACGCCCCTCCCATCAAGATCAAGAAAGGTATGGTGTTCAATGTTGGCCGATCTGATAAGTCGTAACCAGGACCTGCAGCGCCTTCAGGATGAGGGCTACAGCGTTGAAATACGTCGGCAGACTGGATTGCACCTCTTGGTGCACGACGTCCCGTACCGAAATTCAGATGGCGACCTTAAGCGGGGGACCCTCGTCTGCCCCATCTATCTACTCGAAGATAACAGGACCAATGCCGCTGCAAATCACCAGGCTTGGTTTATCGGAGAGCACCCCTGCTCAATCGAGGGAGTTCCCATCAATGGGATCGTTCACTCCAGTGCTCGCACCGATTTGGGTGACGGTATCGTTGTAGACCACGGGTTCTCCACAAAACCCCGGGCAGGTTTCTACACGGATTACCACGCGAAGATGACGCATTATGTTGACGTCATTTCGGCTCCAGCCCGGCACGCAGACCCGTCCATGACCGCGCGACTTTATAAGCCTCTTCAAACCACAGACGATTCAGTTTTTCATTATGCCGATACAGCGTCAACCCGTGCGGGCATCGGGGCCATTGCGGGAAAGGTAGCGTCACAGCGAATCGCAATCGTTGGCTTGGGTGGCACCGGTGCCTATGTGTTGGACTTAGTCTCCAAGACACACGTGCGAGAAATTCATCTTTTTGACGGTGACGCCTATTATTCACATAACGCGTTTCGAGCACCGAGTGCCACGTCGGTCGACGATCTCCAGGCCCCCGAGCTTAAAACAACACGCTATGCCCGTATATACGGTGCAATGCGGCGCGGCATCGAAGCGCATCCTGGGTATGTCACCGACGAGAACGTCAGCGAGCTAAAGGCATTCGATTTTGTATTCATTTGCGTTGACAAGGGCGCCGCGCGGGAACTTATTGCCAAGGAGCTCATGCAAGCGGCGATACCCTTTATCGATGTCGGCATGCATATTCAAATGACAAAGGATACGCAAAGACTGGTTGGCCAGGTACGTACTTCGTTTTTCTCACCAGAGAAACACGATCACTTCGCTCGAAGGGTACCGGTAGAGTCGCCCGCTGCGCAAAACGATTATGGCCTCAATATTCAGGTTAATGAGCTCAACGCTCTGAACGCCGTGCACGCAGTGCTGCGTTGGAAGAAGTACTACGGTATTTATGATGATCAGATTCAAGAACATGAATCCGTCTATGCCATTAACGCTCACATGCTTACAAAGGACGAACGACTTGAAGGCCAATAAGATGCGACCAGAGTACGTCGAGCTCATGCCAAAGGTGCTTGAGGACGGCGTTCTCTACATTTCTGAGAAGTACATGACTGCGGCGCACAGATGCTGCTGCGGGTGTGGCCAAAAGGTAGTCACACCCTTGCGCCCGACCGAATGGACACTCTCGAAGTCCTCTGCGGGCGTGACGCTTCATCCATCGATAGGCAATTGGGGATTTCCCTGCCGTTCGCACTATTTCATCAGGAATAACCGTGTCATTTGGGCGGGGGATATGTCTCAGGCTCAGATTCAGCGCGGCCGCCGCCTGGACAAGAGGGCGAAAGAAGAATACTTCAACGGAACCGCGATGTCATGTGCCGATGGCAAACAAGGGCTCCTCGAGCGACTCGCCTCATGGCTTGTCGGAACCAAACGAAAATGAACGCGATAAAGCTTATTCACGTGACCAGCCCATGGGCACTGGAATCCATTTTGGCATCGGGAGTGTTCCACGCATTTAGCGGGCACCCGCTCAATGGTGATTCCGGCCTCAACTGTTTCCTTCTCGGTCAACCATGCAACCTGGGCCAGCGTTTCGAAGGTTTCGGTGCGGCCCTCAAGCTGACTTGGGAAGGGCCAGTACGCCGTGCCGGAGCAAGCCCTCGCCTGCCATTGGCGCCGAATATCCTGCATGACTCCATGCCCTGGCGCTGCTTCATTCCCGTCGAGTCCGACCTTTGCCGGCCCAGAATCATCGGCTTCAAAATCGCGGCTTGGGCACTCGACGAGTATATCGGCTTCACATGCCCATTTTGGTATCCGCCTTGGTTGCGGAAGCGCCTCTATCGCCGAGCCAAACTCCGTGCGCTCAGGCGTTTCCGAGGGTTAATGCAACGTCGGCAGAAATATCTTAGAGTATCGGGCCCTTAGAGGTTCAGTGGCAGCGTTAGCAAACGCTGCTTGCGCAAAGCAAAAAGACGCTCAGATTCATTTTCCCACACTTTTTCCACACCAAACAAAAAAGGCCTGCGATGTAATCTCGCAAGCCTTTGATTTAATTGGTGAATCCTGGTGGGAAGTACAAGTTTCGAACTTGTGACCCCTGCAGTGTGAATGCAGAGGCAGCCCAGCGAAACCGGGCGGCCCCGCTCGCGTCCGTCTTCGCCTAATTCCGGTGTACAGAATTTGACATGTTCCTGCTGGCCGCCTACATTGAGCTGCAGTAGCTGGCCCTGAAGAACCTGGCGAGCCCCACACCGATTCGGGTCCCACTGACCCGCCAAGATGCAGGCTGCACGCGACAATGTCGCTTGTAGCCAACTCCCGATAAACCGCTGTACGCGCCGTTGCTTCGCGCAGCGTCCATGCGACCATCACCCTGTGACTTGAACAACTTCCGGCTGAAGTTCAACCGCGTCCACTGAACGTACTCGACCTACAAAGGAGCCAGGCATGAACGCTCGCTTACTCACCACCCAGGAAATGATGACACCCGGCCGTGTGCTCATCAAACGCAAGCAGTTGCTGCAAAAGGTGCCGCTGGGAGAACGCACCATCCTCGAACTCGAACGCGTCGGAAAGTTCCCAAAACGCTTTTCCATCACGGCGCGGGCCGTCGCCTGGGACCTGCACGAAGTCGACGCCTGGATCGCGCAGCAGCAGGCAGCCGCCATTCCGCAGCCGGCGCCTGGGCCTAAGCGCCCTTGATCCACGTATCGATCATGTCGGCCCAGTCCTGCAGCATGGCTCGCCGCTGTTGCGCGTATTCGGCCTTGTTATAGACCGCGCGCACACCCTTCTGCTCGTGGGCCAGGCATTTCTCGATCCAGTCAGTGTTGTAGCCGGCCTCGTGCAGCAGGGTCGACGCGGTGCGCCGCAGGTCGTGCGGCGAAAAGTCGGCCAGTGGCCGGCCGGCGGCGCGCGCTACGCGCGACACCGACGTCGTCACCTGGTTCAGCGTGGCGTTCGAGATCGGCAGGTCGGCGTCGTACCTCGAAGGCAGCACGTAGCGCGAACCGGCGGCGCACGTCTTCAACGCGATGAACATGTCGATCGCCTGCCTGGACAGATACACGTTGTGCGGATTGCGCCGTTTCATGCGCTCCGCGGGAATGGTCCAGACGCCGTTCGTGAAATCGAACTCGTCCCAGGCCGCGTCCGTCAGTTCGGATTTGCGGACCAAGGTCAGGAGCAGCAATTTGACCGCCAGGCGCAGCGTGGGCGCACTTTGCACCTGCTCCAGGAACTCGTAGAGCCAGGGGATCTCCGTGCTGCTCAATGCTCTGTCGCGCGGCTGAAAGGTCGCGATCGCACAGGGCGGGACCTTGTCGGCAGGATTTGGGTGCTCGTGGCCTCGCTGGCCCGCGTAGCGAAACACGAGCATCACGATCTCGCGCGCATGCACAGCGGTGGCTGGCGCGCCGCGCGCCACGATCTTGTCGCACAAGGCACGCAGTTCCTCATGCGTGATCTCGTGCAGCAGGAGCTTGCCGAAAGGTCGTTCCAGGTCGCGCTCATACACCGAGCGCCGCATGTCACGCGTCGATTCAGCCATGCGATAGTTGGTGAGCCAGCGCTCCGCCCACTCCCCAAAGGATTCCTCCCCTGCCCGGCGCTGCTTCTGGCGCCGCTTGTGCTGCATGGGCGATAGACCGGACGCCACCAGCTTCCTGGCGGCATCGAGCTTTTCGCGCGCCTCTGCCAGCGTCAGCCCGTCCCTGCCATAGCGACCGAGTACCAACGTCTCCTGGCGCCCGTTGATCCGGTAATTGAACCGGAACGACACCACGCCGGATGCAAGCACCATGGCATACATGCCATCGCGGTCCACGACCTTGTAGGCGCGCGGCCCGGGCTTCAAATTCCGCAGTTTTGTGTCTGTCAGCATATTTCACTCTCCACCGATACCATCATCCTGCCTATTTCCCTCACCAAATCAACAAGTTAGCGACCTTAAGAATGGCCTCTTTTGTGGTGAAAAACAGCCAAAAACCGTGTTCCGATACCATCAGCGATAATGGTGATGAATCGGGCGTTTTTCTCAATCCAATCAATGACTTACGCGATTTCGATACCATCAACCATTTGTGACGCGTTTGATGGCATCGGGCAGCCGCGGCAAACACGGTCCCGCAGTACCATCCAACGCACCACCAAAAGGAGCCGCTTGGGGGTGCCTGACGTTGCCAGATTTCGCCACCAGAAAACAAAAAAGCCCCTGAAAAATCAGGGGCTTGGCTCTGGTTTTTAACCGAGTGCTGCTAGTTGCAGCCTAACGGGAAATTATTCCCACTCGATGGTCGCTGGCGGTTTTCCGCTGATGTCGTACACCACGCGGTTCAGCCCACGCACTTCATTGATAATGCGGTTGGACACCTTGCCCAGCAGCGAGTGCGGCAGGTGCGCCCAGTGCGCAGTCATGAAGTCCTGGGTCTGCACGGCGCGCAGGGCTACGACGTAATCGTAGGTGCGGCCATCGCCCATCACGCCTACCGATTTCACCGGCAGGAACACTGCGAATGCCTGCGAGGTAGCGTCGTACCAGTTCTGCGGAGCGTCCTCGCCTGCCATCACGGCGCCTTCGTATGGGGTGTTGCGCAGTTCTTCGATGAAGATGGCATCAGCGCGGCGCAGCAGGTCGGCGTATTCCTTCTTCACTTCACCCAGGATGCGCACGCCCAGGCCTGGGCCAGGGAATGGATGGCGGTACACCATCTCGTGCGGCAGGCCCAGGGCCACGCCCAGCTTGCGCACTTCGTCCTTGAACAGTTCGCGCAGCGGCTCGAGCAGCTGCAGCTTCATGGTCTCCGGCAGGCCGCCCACGTTGTGGTGCGACTTGATGGTCTGGCCTTTCTTGCCCTTGCCCGCGGATTCGATCACGTCAGGGTAAATGGTGCCTTGCGCCAGCCACTTGGCGTTCACCAGCTTGGCCGATTCAGCCTGGAACACTTCCACGAACTCGCGGCCGATGATCTTGCGCTTCTGCTCCGGATCGGTCACGCCGGCCAGGTGGCCCATGAACTGTTCGGTCGCGTCGACCTGGATCACTTTCACGCCCAGGTTCTTGGAGAACATGTCCATCACCATCTTGCCTTCGTTCAGGCGCAGCAGGCCGTGGTCGACGAAGACGCAGGTCAGCTGGTCGCCGATGGCGCGGTGGATCAGGGCTGCAGCCACGGACGAATCGACGCCGCCGGACAGGCCCAGGATCACTTCATCCTTGCCGACCTGGGCGCGGATCTTTTCCACGGCTTCGGTGATGTAGTCCGGCATGTTCCAGTCTGCCTTGCAGCCGCAGATCTCGTGCACGAAGCGGCCAAGCATGGCCTTGCCCTGTACGGTGTGGGTGACTTCCGGGTGCCATTGCACGGCGTAGAACTTGCGGTCTTCGTCGGCCATGCCGGCGATCGGGCAGGATTCGGTGGATGCCATCAGCTTGAAGCCAGGCGGCAGGTCCAGCACCTTGTCGCCGTGGCTCATCCAGACCTTCAGCATGCCGTGGCCTTCATCGGTGACGAAGTCGTTGATGCCGTTCAGCAGTGCGGTGTGGTTGCGGGCGCGCACTTCGGCGTAGCCGAATTCGCGTACCAGGCCGTTTTCCACTTTGCCGCCCAGTTGCGCAGCCATGGTCTGCATGCCGTAGCAGATGCCCAGTACCGGCACGCCAATTTCAAACACGGCTTGCGGTGCGCGCGGGGAGTCGCCTTCCAGCGTGGAGTTGTGGGAGCCGGACAGGATGATGCCCGATGCGCCATAGTTGCGAATGAATTCGTCGTCTACGTCGTATGGGTAAACCTCGGAGAACACACCCGCGTCGCGCACGCGGCGTGCGATCAGCTGGGTCACCTGGGAACCGAAATCAAGGATGAGGATTTTTGAGTGCATAGCGGGGGCAAAAAAAAATTGCGGCGACACTTGGTCGCCGCCTTGCGGAGTTTCTTATTCGGAGCGGTAGTTCGGCGCTTCTTTGGTGATCTGGACGTCGTGCACGTGCGATTCGCGCATGCCGGCCGACGTGATCTCGACGAATTCTGCTTTCTCTTTCAGTTCGTCGATGGTGGCGCAGCCGCAGTAGCCCATGGACTGGCGCACGCCGCCAACCAGCTGGAACAGGATCGCCAGCACGGAGCCCTTGTAGGCCACGCGGCCTTCAATGCCTTCCGGTACGAACTTGTCCTGCTTGGCGCTGGCGTCCTGGAAGTAGCGGTCTGCCGAACCATCGGCCATCGCGCCCAGGGAGCCCATGCCGCGGTAGGACTTGTACGAACGGCCCTGGTACAGGATCACTTCGCCCGGTGCTTCTTCGGTACCGGCGAACATGGAGCCCATCATCACGGTCGATGCGCCGGCTGCCAGTGCTTTCGAAATGTCGCCCGAGAAGCGGATGCCGCCGTCGGCGATACATGGAACGCCGGTGCCTTTCAGCGCTTCAGCCACATTGGAGATCGCGGTGATCTGCGGCACGCCAACGCCTGCAACGATACGGGTGGTGCAGATTGAGCCAGGCCCGATGCCGACCTTGACCGCGTCCGCGCCGTATTCAACCAGTGCCTTTGCTGCAGCCGCGGTGGCGATATTGCCGCCGATGACGTCAACGTGCGGGTACTTGGTCTTGATGTACTTCACGCGGTCCAGGATGCCCTGGGAGTGGCCGTGGGCGGTGTCGACCACCAGCACGTCCACGCCTGCCGCTACCAGCAGGTCGATACGCTCTTCGTCTTTCGCACCAACGCCGACTGCCGCGCCAACCAGCAGCTTGCCGTGCTGGTCTTTCGATGCGTTCGGGTGTTCGGTGGATTTCTGGATGTCCTTGACGGTGATCAGGCCGCGCAGTTCAAACGCTTCGTTCACCACCAGCACGCGCTCCAGGCGGTGCTTGTTCATGAGGCGCTTGGCTTCTTCGGTGTTGGCTTCTTCGTTGACGGTCACCAGCTTTTCGCGCGGGGTCATCTTGGCGCGCACTTCAGCGTCCAGTTCTTTTTCAAAGCGCAGGTCGCGGTTGGTGATGATGCCGACCACTTCTTTACCCTGAACGACCGGGAAGCCGGAAATACCATATTGCTCGGTCAGCTTGATCACGTCGCGGATCTTCATGTCCGGCGGGATGGTGATCGGATCGCGCAGCACGCCAGCTTCGAAACGCTTAACCTTCGACACTTCACGTGCCTGGTCTTTCGGCTTCAGGTTCTTGTGAATGATGCCGATGCCGCCTTCCTGTGCCATCGCGATCGCCAGGCGGCTTTCGGTAACGGTATCCATTGCTGCGGACAGCAGGGGAATATTCAGGGAGATGTTGCGGGTCAGGCGAGTCTTGAGGGACGTATCCGCAGGCAGAATGTTGGAATACGCGGGGACGAGGAGCACGTCATCGAAAGTGAGTGCTTTTTGGAGCAGACGCATAGTATTTCCTATAGGCGCAAAAGCAGATTATACAGGAAACATTCGCTTTCGTCTCGGCAATCCTC
>Ga0209257_1000559_pt1 | contig 63844 bp, 69 predicted proteins | sample AraplaCvi_mCL_r2_FD_184277 | JGI IMG/M metagenome (GOLD analysis project Ga0209257, IMG submission 184277) | Arabidopsis root microbial communities from North Carolina, USA - plate scrape MF_Cvi_mCL_r2 (SPAdes) (version 2) | ecosystem: Host-associated > Plants > Roots > Endosphere | place: USA...
TCTATCAAATGGCCCGATAACGGCGGAACCATGCCGAGCGAAAGCGCTGCCTTTACCACGCGCGTCGATCCTGTTTCGCCCCCATAGGTCCTCCGCCGCCCGAGGCCTCGGAGGATGAAAGCTGGTGGAGGCGCCGGGTACTGCCCCCGGGTCCGCAACGCTTATTTCACAGAGCGTTTATCGCCATAGTCGGTCGCCCGACAATCGTTAATATAGGCATGGACGGGCGCGGAATCAAACCGGGCGATTGTTTGCCCCGTGGCCCCGGATCGCGTAAAAGTCCCGCCCGTTTACGCGAACCCCAGAGTCGCCCGAATCATGCCGCTTTCTCCCGAACAGCAAGCCGAGATCGATCGCCAGCGCAGCGAATCCGCACCGACCCGCCGGCCGGTAGCTCCGGCCTTGGAGGAGGTGCTCTACCAGGCGCTTCCGGTGCTCGATCACGGTTTTGTCCGGGTGATCGATTATATGGGCGACGATGCGGCGGTGGTTCAGGCGGCCCGGGTCTCCTATGGCAAAGGCACCAAGAAGGTCAGCGAGGATAAGGGCCTCATCCATTATTTGATGCGGCATCGCCATTCGACGCCCTTCGAGATGTGCGAGATCAAGTTCCACGTGAAGCTCCCGATCTTCGTCGCGCGGCAGTGGATTCGTCATCGCACGGCGAACGTGAACGAGTACTCGGCGCGCTATTCGATCCTCGATCGCGAGTTCTACATTCCGGCGCCCGCTCAGCTCGCGGCACAGTCGGTCGCGAACCGGCAGGGGCGGGGCGACGTGCTGACCGGCGCCGAAGCGCAGCGGGTGCTTGAGATCCTGAAGCAGGATTCGACGACGGCATACGATCATTACGCCGAAATGCTGAATGAGAGTGAGGCCGGCGAGACGATCGATGCGGAGAAGCAAGGACTGGCGCGCGAGCTTGCGCGCATGAACCTCAGCCTCAACTTCTATACCCAATGGTATTGGAAGATCGATCTCTACAACTTCATGCATTTCCTCAGCCTGCGCGCCGACCCGCACGCGCAGTATGAAATCCGAGTCTACGCCGATGCCATGTTGGACGTGCTCCGAAAATGGGTGCCGCTGACGGCGGAAGCTTTCGACCAGCACCGCCTCCATGCAATAACGCTGTCGAAGAATGCGCTGGTCGCAGTCAAGCGGATGCTGAAAGGCGAAGCCGTGACGCTGGAGAACAGCGGGCTCGGCAAACGGGAATGGTCCGAACTGCAGGCCGTGCTGAACGGCGAGCACTGAACGGCGATGTCCGATACTTCTCGCGCGAACAGGCTGTAAAGCCATGTTGCTGAAGAGTCTGCTCGCCAAGACCCGGCACTATCATCCGAGCTATCATGGCGGACTTTCCAATCATTGTCCGATGACACTGATCGCGCTCGAACGCCTGGGTGCCACGCCACAGCGTGTCGAGAGCTTCGCGCAAGCTTATGTGAAGAAACTGGACCCGGCGCCGCTGCCCGGCGAAGCGATCGATGCGGAGAACTGGCGAGAGCGGCTGGGCGAAGAGGGGGCCTATCCCGACTATCTCGGCTTTTTCCGCCGTGAGGTCGGTCGGCTGAACGCGCGTGCCACCCTGCGCGCCTATCTGCCCGAGCTGGCGCCGGGGCTTGGCGCTGCCGCCTTTCACCCGATCATTCGAACCGCCTTTGGCGTGATCGCCGATGATGCGGAAGAGATCGCCGTCGGGCTGGCCTACTGGGCTTCCCGATATCTGGCACTGCCGGAACGCGCCGACATGCCGACGGAACTGCCATTCTCGTCGAGCGACGACCCGCTGCAAATCCTGAAGAAGACCCGTACCTGGCCGGGGCTCGAGTTTGAACCCGATGCCGACGCGCTCATCGATCGCGAAATGCTGCGCGCCGCCGATCCGACGCTGTTCCCGTTGCTGGCCGCGGCCTTCGAGATCGACGACCTGACGCTCGATCGGCTGCGGCAAGCCGCAGCGCTGTTGTTTCTGGGCGCGAACGACTTCAACAGCCTGCATGCCGTGACCGGATTGCATGCGGCGCGAATTTTAAGCGACTTCGCGAGCGATCGTCGTGCCTTTGCGCGGGAAGTCTGGCGTGCCTTGCTGTCGCTCTATCTCTCGCTCGATCGGCCGGAGATCCCGATGCCGGCGCATGCGGCGGAGCTGACCGCCGAAGAATTGCCGGACTGGAATGCCATCTTGCCGGCCGCCGTGGCCAGCGACGATGAGCATGTGATCAAGCTCGTTTTCTCCTGTCTGGCGGAGAGCCGCGCCGGTGGCGGACGTCTCTACCGCTATCTCGCGGCGCGCAAAGTCGGGTTGCCTGGCGGTGCTGAAGTTGGTGACGAGATGGTGTCGGATGCGTCCCTGCAAGCTGCAGACCATCTGCCCGCCGCAACTTCCTGAAGCATATTCCTGAATTCATCCATGCACTGCCACGGAGACGCGCGGCGCCGATTGTGGCATCTTCGGCTTGCTGTTTGAAGTGGTGAGGACGTATCGACGGTCGCGCCCGGCCTGATGCGGCCTGTTTGTGCTTTGCAACCCGGATCCGACCCGGATAGAAAAAGAGAGACTCTCCGCGAAAGCCTCGCAACCTTTACCCAGCCTTTACAGAACGAAGAATCGCTTCGTTCCTAAATCTCAGAAAAGGGCGTGGAGCGTCAGAGGCTTAGGAAGCTTTACATGCCCTCAAGCGGTAAAGGGCCGTAAAAGCGATCGCAAGAACACCCTGCGCGCTACTGGATCACGATCCGCGGCGCTGGACGCAGCGGCTGGTCGTTGAGCTGGCGCCAGACTTGCTCGGCGACCGCGCGGTAAGCGGCGCTGTGCGGCGAATCCGGCTGCTGTGCCACGATCGGCGTGCCGGCGTCCGAGGTCTCGCGGATCTGGATGTCGAGCGGAATCTCGCCGAGGAACGGCGTCTGCATCTTGTCCGCTTCGGCCCGGGCGCCGCCATGTGCGAAGATGTCGCTGCGCCCGCCGCAATGGGGGCAGGTGAAGTAGCTCATGTTCTCGACGATGCCGAGAACCGGCACGTCGACCTTGCGGAACATGTTGAGGCCTTTGCGCGCGTCGATGAGCGCGATGTCCTGAGGCGTCGAGACGATGACCGCGCCGGAGAGCGGCACCGATTGTGCCATGGTCAATTGCGCGTCACCGGTTCCCGGCGGCAGATCGCAAACCAGGACGTCGAGCTGGCCCCAATCGACCTCGCGCAGCAACTGGGTGATGGCGCTCATCACCATCGGGCCGCGCCAGATCATCGGCGTGTCCTCGGCGACCACGAAGCCCATCGACATCACTTTCAAGCCGAACTTCTGCATTGGGTTCAGCTTCTTCTCCGCTGTGGTGTCGGGCTTGCCGCTGATGCCGAGGAGGCGAGGGATCGACGGCCCGTAAATATCCGCATCCAGCAGGCCAACCTTCAGGCCGAGCCCGGAAAGGGCGAGGGCGAGATTGACAGCGGTGGTCGACTTGCCGACACCGCCCTTGCCGCTGGCGACGGCGATGATGTGCTGGATGCCGGCGACCGGCGTCCGGCCGGGCGCGCTGCGCTGCTGCGCCGCGCCCTGCGGATGCGCATGGCCGTGATGGGCATGGCCGTGGCTGGGCTGCGGCGCAGCCGCACCACCGCCACGATGCGCGGTCAGCACGGCGGTCACCGAGATCACGCCGGGGAGCTGCTCGACAGCTCTCTCTGCGGCTTGGCGCAGCGGCTCGAGCTTTGCTCCCTCGCGCGGATCGACTTCGATCGAGAAGCCGACATTGCCGTCCTTCAGCACCAGTCCGGTCACCATGCCCCGCGCCACGATGTCGCCGTTGCCCCCGGGCGCTGGAATGGCGCGCAAGGCGTCCCGGATTTGAGCTTCAGTGACCGACGCCATGTTCTTCCTTACGCTTTCCAAACCTTGATCTTATTGGGCAGGGTTCCCATATTTCGCGCCACAGGCTGCTCTGGGAAGTCCAGGGAGCCGGCGCGTTGCGGCGGCATCCGGCCTGTCATATAAGGCCTTGCGCTTTGGTTGCCTACCGAATTGGCGGCCGGGGTTGGGCCACAAACAAAAACAGCCGAGGCGGCTTAGGGGTACTTCATGGCTTGGAACAATCAAGGCGGCCCGTGGGGCGGTGGCAAGAGCCCCTGGGGGCGCGGCTCCGGCCCGTCCGGCGGTGGTGGCGGAAATCGCCCCCCCGATTTCGAGGAGATGCTGCGGCGCGGTCAGGACCGCATGAAGTCTGTGTTGCCCGGCGGGTTCGGCTCTTGGCGCGGCTTGGGTTTGATTGTCGCAGCGGTCGTTGTGCTCTGGGGCGCGACCGGCTTCTACGTGGTCAATCCCGGCGAAGTCGGTGTCGAGACGGTGTTCGGCGTGTACCGCGAGCCCCCGGTGCAGCCGGGCCTGCACTGGAACTATCCGGTGCCGATCGGTCATGTCGAGACACCGGACGTGCAGTCGCGCTACAGCACCGAGATCGGGTTTCGCAGGGCCGGAAGCGTGGGTGGCGGCACCGAAGTGCAGGGCGAGAGCCTGATGCTGACGAAAGACGAGAACATCATCAAGATCGAAGCGGTTGTTCTTTGGCGCATCCGCCCCGACCAGGTCCAGCGCTACCTGTTCGAAATTCAAGAACCGGAGGACTCTGTCAAGAAGGCGGTCGAGTCGGCGATTCGCGAGATCATTGGCCAGTCCGAGTTCCAGGCGGCGACGACCGCCGATCGATCGAAGATCGAAGCGCAGGCGACTGCCTTGGCTCAGAAGATGCTTGATAGCTATCACGCGGGCATCAGCATCGAGCAGGTCTCGCTCCAAGATGTGGGCGCCCCTCAGGAAGTCATCGAGGCCTTCCTCGACGTGCAGCGCGCCAGCAATGATGCGACGAGCGCGGTGAATGATGCACAAGCTTATCGCAACAAAGTCGTGCAGGGAGCCCAGGGCCAAGCCGTGCAGATGGTGCGCCAGGCCGAGGCTTACAAAGCGGAGAAAGTTGCCAACGCCCATGGCGAGGCACAACGATTCCTGTCCGTCTACGAACAGTACAAGCGCAATCCAGGCCTGACGGAGCGTCGGATCTATCTGGAATCGATGCAGAGCATCTTCAGCGGGATGAACAAGGTGCTGATCGATCAGTCCGCCGGCGGTTCGGGCGCCGTTCCCTATCTCCCGCTGGATCAATTGCTGCGAAAAGGCGGCGTCCCTTCCTCCACAAGTTCTGCTCCGGCGGCGACCTCGCTGCCTGACGCGAACCAGCAGTCGGCTTCGCCGGCAGGAGCCGGCCAATGAGAAGCAAAGCGTCAGTTCTCGCTGTCGGCGTCATCATCGTCTTGGCGATTTGCATTTATGCGGCGGCATTCACCGTGACCCTTCGCGAATCGGCCCTGGTCTTGCAATTCGGCGAGCCGAAGCGCGTCATCGCGGAACCCGGCCTCTACTTCCGTTTGCCCGTGGTTGAGAGCGTCACCTATCTCGACAAGCGGGTGCGGAACTTCGATGTCGAGCCACAGTTGCTGCTGACGCGCGAGCAGAAGCGCGTCCTTATTTCCGCCTTTGTGCGCTACCAGATCGTAGACCCCCTGAAGTTCTATCAGGTCGCCAAGACGACGATGAACGCCGAGGGCCAGATCGGTTCGGTGCTGATCTCGACGCTGCGTTCCGCTGTCGGCAATACGCCGATGACCGACATCTTGACGCCTAAGCGCGCCGAGTTGATGGCCCTGATCACCCAGGAACTGACCCGCCAGGCGGCAGCGCCATATGGGATCCGCATCGTCGATGTGCGCTTCCAGCGTGTGGATCTCCCGCCGCAGAACAGCGAGGCGGTGTTCAATCAGATGCGCTCGCAGCGGGCTCAGGAGGCTGCCGGTATTCGGGCAGACGGGGCGCGGCGGGCGTTGGAAATCAAAGCCGAGGCCGACAAGGAGCGCGTGGTGACGCTCGCCGAGGCGCAGCGGAAATCGTCGATCACCCGTGGCGAAGGGGATGCCGAGGCAACGGCGATCTACAACCAGGCCTATGGCGAGGACCCCAAGTTCTTCGACTTCTATCGATCGATGCAAGCGATGCAGCTGGGCCTGGGGGGCGATACCACGACCTTCGTCGGTGCACCGAGCGGGGATTTCTTCCGGTTTTTCGACCGAAATCCAGACGCGGTCCTGCCTTTGCCGGCCCCGAATCCCGCGGCGGCGCCGCAACAACCCTCCAAGGACGCGAACCCGGAGTAGCGCCAGGCCGCGTGCTTAGCCTCAATTGCTGCCACAATCCGGCCCCAATACCCCCGATAAAGTGACTTCCGGTCAGTCATAGGGGAAATTGCCGTCCGGGTGGCGGCGTTGCTATGATTGGAAATGCCGCGGGATTGCCCAGCGGTGTCCTCTGCCTCATGAAGGAGCGTTGCGTTGAAGGTGTTGCGATCGGCGGTCTTGGCCGCGTTGCTGGCAGTGGGCCTGAGCGGCAGTCTCAGCCAAGTGGCGTCCGCGCGCGGCATGCCGGATGGCTTCGGCGACCTGGCGGAAAAGTCCCTGCCGGCGGTGGTCAATATCTCGACCACCCAGACTCTGAGCTCGGACAGCCAGGGCCAGGATCTCGACGAGCTGTTTCGCCAATTCCTCGACCGGCAACAGGGCGGCGAGGCGCCGAAACCGCGGCGCGCAACTTCGCTGGGCTCGGGCTTCATCATCGATGCGACCGGCTTCGTCGTCACCAACAACCATGTGATCGAGAATGCGGATGAGATTACTGTCATCACGCACGACAACGAGGAGTTCAAGGCGAAGCTGATCGGCACCGACGAGAAGACCGACCTGGCGCTCCTGAAGATCGAGGCCGGCAAGCCGCTGCCCTTCGTCAACTGGGGCAATTCCGACAACACCCGGATCGGCGACTGGGTGCTGGCGATAGGCAATCCGTTCGGCCTCGGCGGCTCCGTCACGGCCGGCATCGTCTCGGCGCGGCAGCGCGACATCAATGCCGGCCCTTACGATGACTTCCTGCAGACCGATGCCTCGATCAACCGCGGCAATTCCGGCGGCCCGATGTTCAACATGGACGGCGAGGTCGTGGGCATCAACTCGGCGATCTACTCGCCGTCGGGTGGCTCGGTCGGCATCGGTTTCGCCATCCCGTCCAACCTGGCGAAACCGATCATCGACCAGATCCGCCAGTTCGGCCATCCGCGCCGCGGCTGGATCGGCGTGCGCATCCAGTCCGTCAGCCCCGACTTGGCGGAAGGCCTGAAGCTGCCCAACGCCAAGGGCGCGCTGGTGGCGAGTGTGACCCCTGGCGGCCCGGCGGAAGCGGCCGGCATCAAGCAGGGCGACGTGGTGCTGAAGTTCGACGGCAAGGACGTAACCGAGATGCGCGGCCTGCCGCGCATCGTCGCCGAGACTCCAGTCGCGAAGACGGTGGATGTCACGGTCTGGCGCAAGGGCAAGCAGGTCAACCTGAACGCCAAGGTCGGCGAGTATCCGGAGAACGAGGAACAGGCGAGCGTCGAGCAGACCAGCCAGGAGCCGAGCGCCCCCGAGGATGAAAGCAGCAAGGTCGAAAGCCTCGGCATCGACCTCGCGACGCTCGACCAGAAGGGCCGCGACAAGTACGGCCTTGCCGGCGATGCCGAGGGCGTTCTGGTGGTCGACGTGGCTCAGGACGGCCCGGCGGCGGAGAAGGATCTCCGAGCCGGCGACGTGATCGTCGAGGTCGACCAGAAGGCAGTGAAATCGCCCGGCGATGTGCGCGACCGGGTGAAGGCAGCGCAGGACAACGGCTATCGCGTGGTGACGCTGCTGGTGAATCGCAAGGGCGATTTCCAGTGGGTCGCGGTGAAGATCGGCAAGAGCTGATCAGCGCAGGATGAAGCGGCGCTGTTCCGGCGCGCAGCCGGCGCAGCGTCTTATCTCCACCGTGAAACCATCCGGTCCGCTCCAGGCGAAAGACTCCCGGTCGATCAGCCAATTTGCGTTCTCTGCTGCATCTGGATAGGTAGCGGTGGCACCTGTCGTGGTATCGACGAGGTGCAGCCATTCGGCGCCTTCGTTGCGGCTTAGCAGGGCGACATGCCGTTCCGCAGGGCTCCAACTGACCCAGTGCGTTGGGCCATACTTGCCGGCCGCGATCTCTTTGAGCGTGGCGCTGCTCGTATCCAGCAAACGCACCGCCCAGCAGAGGCTGTTCGTATCGGCAGCCTCACAGCCTTGGACGACGCGGAAGCCCTGCTGCGGAGACGGCGGGAACAGGATGGCCTGCTGTGCCGGCAGCGCGATTCTTCCGTCCACACCCTCCTGATAGCTGACGATGATGGGCGGCGTGCGGCGCCCGTCCAGGCTGAGGCTGCCATCCGCTTGGAGGCCAATCCCGCAGGCGGGACTGTTCACCGCGATCTCGACGAAACCGGTCTTGCAGGGACCGCTTTCCGGCGCGCTTGCGGACTTGGTCGCAGGCACAGAGCCGGGTTGCGGCGATGTCGATTGCGAGCAGGCGCCAAGCAGAACGGCAAGTGTGGCGACGATGCTTCGTTTCATGATTCCTCGGCCGGAGTGACGAACTCTTCGGCGAGATAACCCTGGAAGAAGAGAAGGGTTCTAAGATCGGTGTGGTTGACCTGCGCGCGGACCTGCTCGCGCAGCAGCGGCTTACCGTAATAGGCGACACCCAAGCCGGCGGCCAGCAGCATCGGCAGGTCATTGGCGCCGTCGCCGACCGCCACGGCATCGGCCGGCGTCAGGCCGCGTTCGGCGCTCAGGGTCTGCAGTGCATTGAGCTTCCCATCCTTGTCGAGGATAGGGCCTTGCAGCTCGCCGGTGAGGCGTCCTTCCGCCATCGCCAGATCGTTGGCGAGGTCGAGCTCGAAGCCTGTTCGGGCTGCCACTTTGCCTGTGAAATACTTGAAGCCGCCGGAGACCAGGGCGGTGAAGGCGCCGTCCGCCCGCATCGTATGCACCAGCGTCGCCGCGCCGGGCATCAATGTCAGCCTTGCCGCGGTCTTCGCTAATGCGGCCTCCGGCAGGTCGGCGAGCATGGCGACGCGTTCGACCAGCGCCTGGGGAAAATCGATCTCGCCCCGCATCGCGCGCCGGGTGATCTCGGCGATCACATCTTTCAGTCCCGCTTCTTCAGCGAGCTCGTCCAGCGTCTCGGCGGTGACGATGGTCGAATCCATATCGGCGATCAGCAGCTTCTTACGCCGGCCCTCGATCGGCTGAGCGTGGAAATCGACTGGCAGATCGGCTAGCGTCGCCCGCGCGATTTCGTGCGCGCGCTCTGCGGCGAGGTGTTCGAAGGGCAGGTCGCAGGCGCGATCCAGCGGCGCCAGCCAGTTCGGCGTACCGACGGCCGCACCCGCCTCGCGCAGGGCCACAGCGATACTTTCGAGGAGCCTGGGCGTCAGTGCCTGATGCTCCGCGGCGACGAGCGTAAGGATATGCGTCATGATGGGCGGACTATGGGGAAGGCAGCCGCGGGCGACAAGCTGAAAGCGATCGTGATTGCCGGGGCGACAGCCAGCGGCAAGTCGGCGCTGGCCGTCGAGCTCGCGGCGGAGTTCGGCGGCACGATCGTCAACGCGGATTCGATGCAGATCTATCGCGATCTGCCGATCCTGACCGCGCAGCCCGATGCCGCGGCGCTGCAAGCAGTGCCGCATCGGCTCTACGGCATTCTGGCGCTTGACGATCCCGCGACCGCGGCACGCTGGGCGGAAATGGCGGCGGCGGAGATCGGCGCGGCATGGGCGGCGGGGCGTCCGCCTTTCCTGGTCGGCGGCACGGGGCTGTATTTGAAGGCGCTGCTCGAAGGCTTTGCGCCGATCCCGGAGCTCGCGCCGGAGCATCGCGCCGAGGCCCAAGGCCTGCTCGCCGAATTGGGATCCCGCGGCTTGCATGCGCGGCTCGAGGCGCGGGATCCTGAGACGGCGGCGAAGCTGCGGCCGAGCGACAGCCAGCGGCTGATGCGAGCCTGGGAAGTCCTGAACGCCACCGGCAGGCCGCTCGTCTGGTGGCAGAAGCAACCGAGCACGCCGCCGGTTCCGGTGACGGCGCTTTCCTTCGTCACCACGCCGGCCCGCGACGCGCTTTATGCCGCCTGCGACGACCGGCTGATCACCATGGTGGCGAAAGGCGCGGTCGAAGAGGTGGCGGTGGCAAAGCGGGCCTATCCCGCGGCCGACCAGGAGCAGGCCGGATTCAAGGCCTTGGGGTTCCGGGAGCTCGCCCGGCATCTCGACGGAGTGTGGACTTTGGAAGCGGCGGTTGCGGCGGCGCAGCAGGCGACCCGGAACTACGCCAAGCGGCAGGGGACCTGGTTCCGGCGGCAGCTGCCCGGCGCAACTTTCTTAACGCCGGACCACGAAGCCATGAAATTTTCGCAAAGTTACCTTGCGTCCATACGTCATAAAATTCGCGATTTCCTGTTGACCCACCCGGAGTGAGACTCTACGGTGCCGCGCCCTGGCCCCCGAAGACGGCGCTCGGGCGTTGCGTGTGCGAGACGAAACGCGTTTCAATCTCGGCCGATATCAAGACCTTAAAGCGTAGGAGCCCATCATGGCGGTGGAACCGATCACCGGAGCGGAGATCATTGTCAAAGCGCTGATCGATCAGGGCGTTGACGTTATTTTCGGCTATCCCGGCGGCGCCGTCCTTCCGCTCTATGACGCGCTGTTCAAGCAGAACCGGATCAAGCACATCCTGGTCCGCCACGAGCAGGCGGCCGTGCACGCGGCCGAGGGCTATGCCCGCTCGACCGGCAAGGTCGGCGTCGTGCTGGTGACCTCGGGTCCGGGCGCCACCAATGCCGTCACCGGCTTGACAGATGCGCTGATGGATTCCATTCCGGTCGTGTGCCTGACCGGCCAAGTGCCCACACATCTGATCGGCAACGACGCTTTCCAGGAGGCGGACACCACCGGCATTACGCGACCCTGCACCAAGCACAACTACCTGGTGAAATCGATCGAGGAGCTGTCGCGCAAGGTCCACGAAGCTTTTCATGTCGCGAAGAGCGGCCGGCCCGGTCCGGTCGTCATCGACCTGCCGAAGGACGTGCAGCAGGCGAAGTACGAATACGTGAATCACGCCGGCCAGAAGCACCGCAGCTACAACCCGCCGGTCCGCCCGGACCGCACGCAGGTCGAGAAGGCGGTCGAGGCGATGGCACGCGCCAAGCGCCCGCTGTTCTATATCGGCGGCGGCTGCATCAATTCCGGCGTGCAGGCCTGTGCGCTGCTGACCGAATTCGTGCGCATGACCGGCTTCCCCTGTACCCAGACCTTGATGGGCCTCGGCGCCTTCCCGGGCTCCGATCCTTTGTCGCTGGGCATGGTGGGCATGCACGGCATGTACGAGAGCAATCTCGCCATGCATGACTGCGACGTCATGATCAATATCGGCGCGCGCTTCGACGACCGCGTGACCGGCAGGATCGCGGCCTTCTCGCCCGGCTCGACGAAGATCCATGTCGATATCGATCCCTCCTCGATCAACAAGAACGTGCGCGTGGACATCCCCGTGGTGGGCGACGTCGGCCATGTGATCGAAGAGATGATGCGGATCTGGAAAGCCCGGCAGATCAAGGTCGATGCGAAAGCGCTGACCGCCTGGTGGGACCAGATCAACCAATGGCGTGCGCGTGACTGCCTGAAGTACCGATCCTCCGATCAGGTGATCAAGCCGCAATACGCATTGCAGCGTCTCTATGCCGCGATCAAGGACAAGGACTTCTACATCACGACGGAAGTGGGCCAGCACCAGATGTGGGCGGCCCAGTTCCTGAAGTTCGAGCAGCCCAACCACTGGATGACCTCAGGCGGTCTCGGCACCATGGGCTATGGCCTGCCGGCGGCCTATGGCGTGCAGGTCGCGCATCCGGAATCGCTGGTGATCGACGTCGCCGGCGAGGCCTCGATCATGATGAACATCCAGGAGATGTCGACGCTGGTGCAGTACCGGTTGCCGGTGAAGATCTTCATCCTGAACAACAAGTGGATGGGCATGGTGCGGCAGTGGCAGGAGCTGCTGCATGGCGGCCGCTATTCCGAGAGCTACAGCGACGCGCTGCCCGATTTCGTCAAGCTGGCCGACGCGTTCGGCGCCAAGGGCCTTCGGGTCGAGAAGGCTGGCGATCTCGACGACGTAATCGCCAAGATGCTGGCGACGCCCGGTCCGGTGATCGTCGATGTCGCGGTCGATGAGCGCGAGAACTGCTTCCCGATGATTCCGTCCGGCGCGGCGCATAATGAGATGCTGCTGGGACCCGAAGATCAGACCGCGAAGCCGATCTCGGAAGAAGGCATGGTGCTGGTGTAGTCATGTCGGAACGCAGCAGCGCAAAGAGCGGGACGGAGTTTCTGACCGTGAGCAAGGAAGAGACGAGCGAGCGTCACACGATCTCGGTGATGGTGGACAACGAGGCGGGTGTGCTGGCGCGCGTCATCGGTCTGTTCTCCGGGCGCGGTTACAACATCGAAAGTCTGACCGTCGCCGAGACCGACGTCTCGAAGCATCTGTCGCGGATCACCGTCGTCACCTCCGGCACGCCGATGATCATCGAGCAGATCAAGAACCAGCTTCGTCGCCTGGTGCCGGTACACAAGGTCACCGATCTGACCGTCGAAGGTCCCTCGCTGGAGCGTGAAATGGCGCTGGTGAAGGTGCAGGGAACCGGTGAGAAGCGCGTCGAATCCATGCGCATCGCCGACATCTTCCGCGCCCATGTGGTCGATGCGACGATCGAGTCCTTCGTCTTCGAGATGACCGGCTCAACCGAGAAGGTCAATGCCTTCATCAACCTGATGCAACCGCTCGGGTTGATCGACGTTTCGCGCACCGGTGTCGTCGCGATCGCCCGCGGCCCGGAAGCCTGATAGTCCCCAATCCAATTTCGTTTGCAAAGAGGAAGTTCGAGATGCGTGTCTATTACGATCGTGATGCCGATGTGAACCTGATCAAAGGAAAGAAGGTGGTCGTCGTCGGCTATGGCAGCCAGGGCCATGCCCATTCCCTGAACCTGAAGGACAGCGGCGTGAAGGAAGTGCGCGTGGCACTTCGCCCGGGTTCGCCTTCGGCGAAGAAGGCGGAAGCTGCCGGCTTCACCGTGATGAGCCCGGCGGAGGCGGCAAAGTGGGCCGACCTGGTCATGATCCTCACGCCGGACGAGTTGCAGGCCGATCTCTATCGCAACGAGCTGGCCGCTAACATGAAGCAGGGTGCGGCCCTCGCCTTCGCGCACGGCCTCAACATCCACTTCAAGCTGATCGAGCCGCGGCCGGATCTCGACATCGTCATGATCGCCCCGAAGGGCCCGGGCCACACCGTGCGCTCCGAGTTCGCACGCGGCGGCGGCGTGCCCTGCCTGGTCGCCGTCCATCAGAATCCGAGCGGCAATGCGCTGGAGCTGGCGCTCTCCTATGCCAGCGCGATCGGCGGCGGCCGTTCCGGCATCATCGAGACCAACTTCCGCGAGGAATGCGAGACCGATCTCTTCGGTGAGCAGGTCGTGCTCTGCGGCGGCCTGACCGCGCTGATCCAGGCCGGCTATGAGACGCTGGTCGAGGCGGGCTACGCGCCGGAGATGGCGTATTTCGAGTGCCTGCACGAGGTGAAGCTGATCGTCGATCTCATCTATGAGGGAGGCATCGCCAACATGCGCTACTCGATCTCCAATACCGCCGAGTATGGCGACTACACCCGCGGCCCCCGGATCGTCACCGAGGAGACCAAGAAGGAGATGAAGCGCGTACTGGACGACATCCAGTCCGGCCGCTTCGCCCGCGACTGGGTCCTGGAATGCCAGGCGGGTCAGCCGAGCTTCAAGGCGATGCGCCGTCGCAGCGCCGAGCACCCGATCGAGGAGGTCGGCGCGAAGCTCCGCGGCATGATGCCCTGGATCGGCAAGAACAAGTTGGTCGATAAGACCAAGAACTAAGCGCTGAGCACCGAACGCGGCCCCGCCGATGCGTGCGCTTTGCGTCGCGGTGGCCGCGTTTCTCTTTTGCGGCGTGGCTTATGCCGATCCGCCCAGCCATCCCTTTGATTCCTCCCATGTGCCGTTTCCGCGCGGCACGTTGCGCCCGACCAACAGCACCGACGAACTCGACAAGGCGGTTGCGGGATTCTACGACGTCTGGAAGAACGCCTATGTGATTCCGGGCTGCGGCGACGGTCAGCTTCGGATCAGAGCCGACGCGGCTGAGGGGCAGGCGACCGTTGTCTCCGAAGGCCAGGGTTACGGCATGGTGATCGTGGCCTTGATGGCGGGGCATGACCCCGAGGCGCAGACGATCTTTGATCAGCTCCTCAGCTACGTGCGGCGGCACCCGACCAGCAACAACAGATGGCTGATGGCCTGGGCGCAGAACGAGAGCTGCCAGGACATCCTGGGCCGGGATTCGGCCACGGATGGCGATCTCGACATCGCCTATGCATTGCTGCTGGCGGACGTTCAGTGGGGCTCGCGGGGCGCGGTCGATTACCGCCAGGAAGCGGAGCGAACCTTGGAAGCGATCGTGAAGCACACGATCGACCCGGCGACCCATCTCACCCTGCTCGGCGACTGGGTGGCGCCGGACGGCGACTATGCCAAGGCGACGCGCTCCTCGGACTGGATGGTCGACCACTTCCGCGCCTTTGCCGCAGTCTCGCCCGGTGACTGGTTGCCGACCATCGACGCCCATCTGGACCTCGCAACGCATATGCAGGTGACCCACGCGCCGCTTACCGGACTGCTGCCGGATTTCATCACCGCCACAACCGATGCGCCGGAACCGGCGCCGCCGAAGTTTCTTGAGGCATCGACCGACGGCGACTTTTCCTGGAATGCCTGCCGCACGCCGTGGCGTCTGGGCGTCGATGCTCTGGTCAGCGGCGATGAGCGTTCGATCGCCGCAGTCCGACGGATGACTGCATGGGTACGCAAGGCGACGGGAGATGATCCGGCCGCGATCGGGGAAAGCTATAAGCTGGACGGTACGGTGATCGATCCAGCGCACAGCCAAGCCTTCATGGCGCCCTTCGCTGTGGCGGCGATGCATGTTCCGGCATCAGTGCCGGGCGCACAGGCCTGGCTGGATGCCCTATGGGCACAAATGGTCGCAACGCCGCCAGAGGGCTATTACCCCGACAGCATCAAACTGCAGGTGATGCTCGCCATGACCGGGCATTGGTGGTCGCCGGTTCGCTAGTCTGCGCATTGCCGGTTTGGAAATCCGCCTTTGGGAATGAGGGCTGCGACTTCGAAACCATCTATTAATTCGCTTGTGGCCCTATGGGGGCGGCGGTAAAAGTCTCGCGGCCGGCGCGGTTTATGAGGTTTTCGGACTCGGGCGCGCGGGGCCGCCAAGGCGTGACAAATCCAAGTTAATTACCGCGTATTTCCGGGTCGGCGAGGTCGTCGGGTCGGGGGCAATTCCAGCGGTTTTCCGGCAAGGTCGAGTCAGCCTGAAAATTGCCAATTTGGCCCGCTACCGCGCTGTTCCTGGCAATCGACTCAGGGCGGCGGGGTCGGGTGTAACGGGTGCGGGATCTAAATGTTGACCAGACTGCTCGGCATGATGTCTTCCGATATGGCCATCGACCTGGGGACCGCGAATACGCTGGTCTATGTGAAGGGCCGAGGCATCGTGCTCAATGAGCCGTCGGTGGTGGCGATCGCCGATACCCGGGGCAAGAAACATGTGCTCGCCGTCGGCGACGAGGCGAAGATGATGTTGGGCCGCACCCCGGGTAACATCCAGGCGATCCGGCCTTTGCGGGACGGCGTGATCGCCGACTTCGAAGTCGCCGAGGAGATGATCAAGCACTTCATCACCAAGGTCTACAACCGCCGTCCGATCTTCGCGAAGCCGCAGATCATTGTCTGCGTGCCCTCCGGTTCCACCGCCGTCGAGCGTCGCGCCATTCAGGAATCCGCGGAATCCGCAGGCGCCAGTAAGGTTTACCTGATTGAAGAGCCGATGGCGGCGGCGATCGGCGCCGGCCTGCCGGTAACCGAACCGACCGGTTCCATGGTCGTCGATATTGGCGGCGGCACCACCGAGGTGGCGGTCCTGTCCCTCGGCGGCATCGTCTATTCCCGCTCTGTTCGCGTCGGCGGCGACAAGATGGACGAGGCGATCATCGCCTATATCCGTCGCAACCATAACCTCCTGGTCGGCGAAGGCTCGTCGGAGCGGATCAAAAAGGAAATCGGCTCGGCTTGTCCGCCGGAAGACGGCGACGGCCGCGTCATGGAGATCAAAGGCCGCGATTTGATGAACGGCGTGCCGAAAGAGCTCGTGATCACTGAGCGCCAGGTTGCCGAAGCACTGGCCGAACCGGTCAGCGCCATTATAGAGGCGGTGAAGGTGGCCCTGGAGCATACGGCGCCGGAACTGGCGGCCGATATCGTCGATAAAGGCATCGTGCTGACTGGCGGCGGCTCGCTGCTGGCCAATCTCGATTACGTGCTGCGGCATGCGACCGGCCTGCCGGTTTCGATCGCGGATGACGCTCTATCGTGCGTTGCGTTGGGCACTGGCCGGTGCCTTGAGGACATCAAGGCGCACCGCCATGTCCTCATCAATATGTACTAACCCTGAATTCTTTTATTAACCAATTTCTGCGATAGTGCCTTAGCTTTTCGTTGCGGGCCGCACATCCCTGTGAAAAAATGGCCTAAGCGACGGAAATAGTTGGGTTCAGCGGTTGCCCGCGTAGGGAGGGCATGGGTGAAACAGCGTGTCGGATCTGTGAGCGTTGCGGTCGCTGCGCGCAATTGGACTCAAAGGTTCGCTTTTGTTCTCCTGATTCTGCTGTCCTTCGGCATCATGTTGGTCGGCAAGGCCGACACTGTCGTGATCTCCCGCGCCCGCACGTTGCTGATCGATCTCATCGCCCCGGTGATGGATGCGGCTTCGCGTCCGATCGCGAGCGCCAAGGAAGTTGCAAATTCGGTGCAAGAGCTGATCGCGCTCAAGCAGGAGAATGCGCGGCTCGCCGAAGAGAATAAGACATTGCTCGAATGGCAGTCGATCGGCCGCGAGCTGCAAAGCCAGAACGCCGCATTGCGCGATCTTCTGAAGTTCACACCGGATCCGCGCGCCAGCTATGTGACCGCGCCTGTCATTGCGGATACCTCTTCGGGCTATGTGCGCTCGCTGATCGTGCTCGCCGGGCAGAATGATGGTGTAGTCAAGGGTCAGGCCGCAATCACCGGCGCCGGCCTCGTCGGCCGCGTGCTCGAAGTCGGACGCCGCGCATCGCGTGTGCTGCTCTTGACCGATATCAGCGCCCGCGTGCCGGTCGTGATCGAGCGCACCCGCGACCAAGCGGTGCTTGCCGGCAACAACTCCGACAATCCCGAGCTGCAATACCTGCCGCGCGACGTCGATATCAAGGTTGGGGATCGGATCGTCACCTCCGGTGTCGGCGGCAATTTCCCGGTCGGTCTGCCGGTCGGCGAGGTCGCGCGCGTTGGCGAAGGACATATCCTGGTGCAGCTCTACGCGCAGCTCGATCGCATGGAATACCTCCGGCTGGTGGATTACAGCCTGCCGGGAATCCTGATGGAGGATCTCGGCGTCGATACGTCGAAATCCGCGAATATGGCATCGCCCGCTTTGGGCAAGCTGCCCCGGGCGCAGTAGCCGCTTTGCGGCCCATTCAACATGGCGCTTAGGCCAACGGTAGGACAGCAGATCGATCTGGCGCTGCGCCGCTCGATTCCGGTGGCACTGGCGGTCCTGCTGCTGTTTCTCGGCATCCTGCCTTGGAACACCCATACACTCAGCCCGGTCAGCGCCAATCTCGTCCTCATTGCCATCTACTACTGGACACTCTATCGCCCGCGCCTGATGAGCGTCTGGTCGGTCGCCGCACTCGGGCTCTTGAGCGATTTCCTCGGCGGGACGATGCTCGGGGTCAATATGCTGACCTTCCTGATCGGCTGGCGGGTTGCGGTGTCGCAGCGGAAGATCTTCGCTGGCGCACCGTTTATCATTGTCTGGGCGGGATATCTGCTGATGTCCGGCGTGGCCAGCCTGGTGCAGTGGCTGGTGGTCTCGGCGCGCAACGAAGAGATCGTCAATGCCAGGCCGGCTTTGCTGCTCTACATGATCGGCGCCGTGGCCTATCCGCTCTGCGCCTATGGCTTCGCATGGATCCAGCGCCGCTCGCTGGTCAGGGTGGCATGAGCACCATGCGCAAGCTCCCCAATCGCACCCAGTCACGCGTCTTCAACCGGCGCGCCGCGCTGATGGGGCTGGGCCAGGCCGGCCTGACCCTGGCCCTGGCCGGGCGGCTCTATTACCTGCAGGTGCTGCAGGCCGACAAGTACAAGCTGCTGGCGGATGAGAACCGCATCAATCTGCGGCTGCTGCCTCCGTCGCGCGGCCTGATCTACGACCGGTTCGGCCTACCGCTGGCCGACAACTATCCGAATTATCGCGCAATGCTGGTCGCGGAGCAGACCTCCGATCTCGCCCGCACGTTGGCGGACTTCGCCGAGCTCGTGCCGATTACAGAGCGCGAACGGGCGAAGATCATGAAGGAACTCTCGCGCAACCGGCCTTTCACGCCGATCCCGGTCAAGGAGGATCTCGATTGGGATCAGGTGAGCCGGGTCGAGATCAACCTGCCAGATCTTCCCGGTATCAGCATCGAGGTCGACCAGAAGCGGGTCTATCCGTTCGGCGGCATCGCCGCGCATCTCCTGGGCTATGTCTCGGCGCCAAACGAGAAGGATATCGAGGACGACAAGGATCCGTTGCTCTCGCTGCCCGGCATCCGCATCGGCAAGAACGGATTGGAGCGGCAATACGAGACGCCGCTCCGCGGCCAGGCGGGGCAGAGCGAGCTCGAGGTCAATTCGGTCGGTCGCGTGATCCGCGAACTGGCCCGGGACGAGGGGACTCCGGGCAAGGATCTGGTTACCAGCCTCGACATCGGCCTGCAGCAATTCGTCCAGCAGCGCCTGAGCGCGGAATTTTCCGGCGCCGCCGTGGTCATGGATATCTACAACGGCGACATTCTCGCCATGGCGTCGACTCCGACCTACGATCCCTCGGCCTTCTATCGCGGTCTCTCGCCAGCGGAATGGCAGCAGCTCACCTCGGACGAATACCGGCCGCTGACCAACAAAGCGATCGCCGGCCAATTCGCCCCGGGATCCACCTTCAAGATTGCCACTGCGATCGCCGCACAACAGGTCGGTGTCACCCCGGCGTTCAACGTGTTCTGCCCGGGCTTTTACACGCTCGGCAACATGCGCTTCCATTGCTGGAAGAAAGAAGGCCACGGCCATGTCGACATGCCGGGCGCGCTGCAACATTCCTGTGACGTCTTCTTCTACGAGCTCGCGCGCACCATCGGCATCGATGCAATCGCCGTCGCTGCGCGGGAGCTGGGCTTGGGCGATGTCGCGGGCCTCGATCTCCCCGGTGAGAGACCTGGCGTAATTCCCAACCGCGCCTGGAAGAAGGCGACGCTCGGCCAGTCCTGGCATCCTGGGGAGACGCTGATCAACGGTATCGGCCAGGGTTTCGTGCTGGCCACGCCCTTGCAGCTCTGCGTCATGACCGCGCGCGTTGCCAATGGCGGTTATGCGGTGCGGCCGCATCTCTTCAAGGCGAACGAGCCGCCAAAGGCAGACGGGCCAAGCCCCTATCCCAGGATGAATCTCCAGCAGGGCTGGCTCGATGTCGTGAAGGACGGCATGGACCGGGTCTGCAACAACCAGCGCGGCACGGCCTACACCTCGCGCATCACCATTCCCGGTATGGAGATGGCCGGCAAGACCGGCAGCGCCCAGGTCCGCCGGATCACCATGGCCGAGCGCGCCACAGGTGTTCGCAAGAATGAGGACATCCCCTGGCGCCAGCGCGATCATGCGCTGTTCGTGGCCTTCGCGCCGGTGCACGAGCCGCGCTACGCCTGCTGCGTCGTGATCGAGCATGGCGGCGGTGGTGCGCGCTATGCGGGCCCGATCGCCCGCGACATGCTGATCGAAACCCAGCGTCGCGACCCGGCGCGCCGCAATCCGAACAATGAAGGCGGAAGACGGGAGATGCCCTGATGGGATTAGGCCCGCAACTCGGCGTCTCCGCACGCAACCGCATGACCTGGCGCGACAAGCTCGCGCATATCAGCTGGCCGATGCTCTTCCTGATTGGTTGCATCGCTTCGATCGGCTTTGCGATGCTCTACTCCGCCGCCCATATGAGCGCCGATCCCTGGATGGATCGCCAGGCGGCTCGATTTGCGATCGGCCTCGCGATGATGTTCTCGGTCGCCATGGTCGATCTGAAGACGCTGATGCGTCTCGTCTACCCGGCCTATGTTGTTTCCATCCTGCTCCTAGTCTGGGTCGATTTCGCAGGCGAGGTCGGCATGGGCGCGCAGCGCTGGATCGATCTCGGCGTGGTGCAGCTGCAGCCCTCCGAGATCATGAAGATTACCCTCGTCATGACATTGGCGCGCTATTTCCACGGGCTCAGCTACGAGGATGTGGGTCGGCCGTTCTCATTGGTCGTGCCGACCATACTGGTTCTGATCCCGGCGGCGCTGGTGCTGAAGCAGCCGGATCTCGGCACCGCCGGCATGTTGATGATGGTGGCGGCGGCGATGTTCGTCGTGGTCGGCGTGCGCTGGTGGAAATTCGCCCTGGTGCTGGCGATGGGAATCGGTGTCGCCTACTACGCCTGGAACTCGCCGGACATTCTGCACGACTATCAGAAGGCCCGGATCATGACCTTCATGGATCCGGAAAGCGACCTCCAAGGCACCGGCTATCACATCACGCAGTCCAAGATCGCCCTGGGCTCCGGTGGCATGTGGGGCAAGGGATTCGGACAGGGGACCCAGAGCCATCTCGACTTCCTGCCCGAGCGACAGACCGACTTCATCTTCACCATGTATGCCGAAGAGTTCGGCATGGTCGGCGGCCTCGTGCTGCTCGGCCTCTATGTGCTGCTGGTGGCCTATAGCGTCGTCATCGCCGTGCGCTGCAAGACCCAGTTCGGAAGGCTGTTGGCCTATGGCCTCTCGTTCAATCTCTTCTGCTATTTCTTCATCAACACGGCGATGGTGATGGGATTGATTCCGGTGGTCGGCGTGCCGCTGCCGCTGATTTCCTACGGCGGAACCGTCCTGATGACGGTCCTGATCGGCTTTGGTCTCGTCATGTCGGTCAATATCCATCGCGACCAGCGGATTGGCCGGCGCCTGGGCAACGAAGACGCCTGAGGCCGGCCTGGCCAAGTGCTTGAGATTCCCCGCGAATTGGCCTATCGACAAAGCCGGGTGCCTTTGCTATATCCCGCCGCGGCCGCGCCGGTTAGCGCGGCTTTGATCTTTCCGGACACCCACCGGATTCCCGGGTCCGGGCGCATAGCTCAGTTGGTAGAGCAGCTGACTCTTAATCAGCGGGTCGTAGGTTCGAGTCCTACTGCGCCCACCATCTTCCCAGTGACCCTTTCCCGCAGAATTGTCTTGCCGACCGGGTTCGCCACAGCGAGCCGGGCGGTTTCGCGCGCTTGTCAGCGGGCGCGGCGCTTGCTCATGCTGCGAGTCCCCGAAGGAGTTTCCCCCGTGGCCGATCCAGCAGAAGCGACCGCCGCCCTCGATCAACGCCGCAGTCTGCGGCGGCACCGGACCGTCGCGACCTCGCTCCTGGTGGTGATGGGCGTTGCGTATTTCGGCGCCGTGAGGTCAGGGCTTCCCGGCTTCTGGATGGATCTGCTGCGCGCTGGCACCGAGGCCGCGCTGGTTGGCGGCCTTGCGGACTGGTTCGCAGTGACAGCCTTGTTCCGCCGGCCCTTGGGCCTACCGATTCCCCACACCGCGGTCATCCCGAACAGCAAGGATCGCATCGGGGCGGGACTGGGACGTTTCATCGAACGGCACTTCCTTGAGCCGGAATTGGTGGCTGCGCGCCTCCGCACCCTGGGTGTCAGCCGGCGGCTCGGTGCCTGGCTGGCCGATCGCCGCAACGCCGACATGGTCAGCGACCGGCTGGCCATCCTGGCGTCGTTCCTGTTGCGCTCTTTCAACGATCAGGCCCTGCAGCGGCTGATGCAGATGACCCTGCGCCGGCAGCTGCGCGAGATCGAGCTGGCCCCGACGCTGGCCACGTTTCTCTCGGTCGCCCGCCGGAATGGTGCGCATCACCAGTTCCTCGATAACCTGCTGAAGGCGGTCCGCACCTACATCGCCGCACACGAAGAGCAGATCCTGGCGATCGTCGAGCAGCGGAGCCGGTGGTGGGTGCCGCGCCGCATCGACCGCAAATTCGCCAAGGAAATCGCCGATGGGCTGGTCGCCTATCTCGACGATCTCGGTCAACGGGACCACGATGCCCGGGCAACTTTTGACGCGGCGGTCGGGCAGCTCGTTGCCGATCTTCGGCACGATCCGGCTTATCGCGCGCAAATCAATGCGATGCGCGACCGCCTCCTCGGCGCGCCCGAAGTGAATGCCTACTTCCAGACGCTGTGGCAGGATCTGCGCGCGCTGATCGAGCAGGAGTTGGCTCAGTCGAACTCCCGGCTGCGTCAGACGCTGTCGGGCATCCTGCGCTCGATCGGGGCGGCGGTGGCGGAAGATCAGGCGCTGCAAGCGCGCATGGATCAGCGGATCGAGGAAGGGGTCCAGACCCTGATTGTGCCCTGGCGGAAGGAAATCGGCCGGTTTGTTGCGGATGTCGTGCGCAGCTGGGAGACCGGGACGATCGTCGATCGCGTCGAGCTCGCCGTCGGAAAGGACCTCCAATACATCCGGCTCAACGGGACCTTGGTCGGTGCGGCGGTCGGATGCGCGATCTTTGCGCTGACGCAATTGGTCCGGTAGCGCGGAACTCCCGTCAAAGGCGCGGGTTGGCCTGCCGGATTGCGCAATAGCCGCGACCGAATCCGCCATCAGAGAACGGGAGAATCCCATGCCTGCCAAAGCCCAAATGGACGCCGTCGCCCTGTTGAAGGCCGACCACCGCAAGGTCGAGGAGCTGTTCGAGAAGTTCGAATCCGCCAAGGGCGGCTCGGCCAAGCAGAAGCTGGTCGAGCAGATCTGCACCGAACTGACCGTCCACACGATGATCGAGGAAGAAATCTTCTATCCGGCCTGCACCGGCGAGATCGAGGACGAAGATCTGGTCCAGGAAGCCTATGTCGAGCACGACGGGGCCAAGGTGCTCATCGCCGAGCTGATGGGGAGCGCGCCCGATGACGATTTCTACGACGCCAAGGTCATGGTGCTCTCCGAAATGATCAAGCATCACGTGAAGGAGGAGGAGAAGCGTTCGGAAGGCCTGTTCGCCGAAGCGAAGGAGGCCGGCCTCGACCTCGACGATTTGGGCGAGCGCTTGCAGGTCCGGAAGGAGGAGTTGCTGGCCGAGATCAAGCAGAACGGCCTGCCGGCGCCGGAAACCCGTTCCTTTCGCGGCCACGACCTACAGCAGGGCTCTCCGGTCAGCCAAGCCGCCTGAACCAGGGCGACCGCATGATCGATCCGCTCGCACCGCGCGAGGTCGTGCGGGCGGATGCGATCGCCCGCGCCGTTCCGCCGCGCAGTGTTCATCTCTGCATCGATATGCAGAACCTGATCGGGCCTTGCGGGCCCTGGTCGGCGGATTGGGCGACACGCGTGCTCCCGGCCATCGTCGCACTCTGCGAGCATGCCCCCGCGCGCTGCATCTTCACCCGTTTCGTTCCGCCGCAGCGCGGCGACCAGCTGCCGGGGGCCTGGCGCGCTTTCTATGCACGATGGCCGGGGCTGACCGGCCAGGCAATCGACCCGGATCTCCTGGAACTCATGGCGCCGTTGAAGCTCTTCGTCCCGCCGGCGCGGACCCTCGACAAGACGCGCTATTCAGCCTTCTCCCATTCGCCCCTGGAGAGCTGGCTCGACGAGATGGGGGCCGAGGCGGTCATCGTCTCCGGCGCGGAGACGGATGTTTGCGTGTTGGCCACGGTCTTGAGCGCGGTCGATCTCGGTTACCCCGTTATCGTCGCCACCGATGCGATCTGCGGCGGCTTCGATCCCTCGCACGATGCCGCGCTCAGCCTTTATGCACAGCGTTTCAGCCAACAGGTGCAGACCATGGCGGTCGCGGAGATCCGAGAGGCTTGGCAGCTCGCATGACGCCCGGGTCAGCGCCGCGCCTTCTTCCCCGATTTCGCTTCGCCGGCGCGCGCGGCATAGACCGGCACCTTGTCGAGCGGGATCGCGCTGAACGCCGCGCCGGATTGCATCGCCTGCCGCACGGCTTTGGCGAAACGGTTGCGGATCCGGGTCGAGGTCACGCCCCAGGATGTCTCATGGCCACCCGGCGGCAGTTTCTCCTCGAGCATCGCCGACCAGAGCGCGCTGATGAAGGGATCCGTCGCTTTCTTTGCCATGCCACCCCCGCTGAATACCCGCCTACTACCTGGCAGAGTGGCGCGTATGGGCGGGATCGGCAAGCGGCACTGCATCAGTCCGCTTCGCGCCGCCGCTCGGCAGCCAGCGAGGCCCGGCGCCCGCCGGTGGCATGGGGCAGGCGGTTTACCTGCATTTCGAGGCGACCCTTGCGGAAACGGACCTTGAAGACGTGGACCAGGCCGCAGTCGCAACAGGCGATCTTGCAGCGCCGGTTGGAGCGGCCCTCCTGAAAGAGCCACCACTCGCCGTCATGGACCTGCTCGTATTTCGAACGGCTCATCAAGCGACCCGGCGTTCGCGCCAGCGCAACGTCCGCCAGGCTTCGAGATGCGCCTCGGCTTCCAGCCTGGCGCGGTCACGCAGGGCGAACCAAGCGGCATCCGGACGCCGTACCGTGCAGCGACGCGTCATCGCACAGAGCAGACGAAACGACTTCTTGGCGAGGCGGAACTCTTTGGCGGCGCGGAAGCGCAGGCGCTCGGGCTCGCTCATGCGCTCCATCATCTGCGCATCGCGCTCGCGCTGCTCCTCGGCGGCGATCGCCGCCAGTACTTCGGCCGGGATCGGCCCGTCGTATTTGAGCTCGGCGTCGCGACGGAGACTGAGAGCTGAAAGCATCCGGTTCCCCTGGAGTGATGAAGGTCCGGGGAGATTAGCAGGTCTTAGCGAAAATCGCAATATAAAGATGCGATATTGCGATTCCGGCAGAGTCAATACATGTCGGTGTTCTTCAGCACCAGGTGCAGGTTGCGGATCCTGGCGCGGGGCAGGCGGAAGGTCCGTTCCTTCGGCCGGAACTCGAACAGCTCCACGTAATCCGGCGTCATCTTGACGATGCGCTTGATGAAAGCGCGGGCAGGGGCGCCATCGCTTTCCGGAATGAGCTCGATGACCGCGTCGCGGCCGGGGAAGGGTTTCCGCGCCGCATCGACGAACAGCAGATCGCCGTGCATATGCGCGGGCTCCATGGAATCGCCGTCGACATAGATGCAATAGATGCGTGCCTTGCCGGCAAGACCGGGCGGGCGGTCCACATAGTCGATCGGCTCGCCGTTGTTGAGTTCGAAGGTGCCATCGACCCCGGCTTGGCCGCTGCCGAGCAGCGGGACCTTGTTCTGTCGGTCGGGCCGCGGCGGCAGGGGAGCCACGCGCAGGTTCGATGACGGCAGGCGTTCCTCGGAAAGTCCGGCGGCATAAGCCGTGCCGTCTCCGACGTCCAGGTCGCGAAAGAAAGCCTCGATCGCGGAATTCTCCTCGATCTGCAGGCGACGTCTTCCGGCCAGCACTTTGTTGAGCTTGTCGACCTCGATACCGGCCGCCTGGGCGAGGCGGGTCTGGGTCACGCGATGGCGCTCAAGCGCCTCTTTGATCTGGTCCGGTGTCATTGGCATCATTTTGCGAATAGCGCAAATCCTCGTCTATTGCGATTGTCGCGAATTTCGCTTGACTGTATATGCGAAAATCGCTAAAAACAAGTCCATGATTTTGATCGAACGCCCGTCCCCTCCCGCCGCTGCCCTCCCTCCCTCGGCGGCGGAGCCTGCGGCCGGCATCGCCTCGACCCCCGAAGAGGCTCTCTTGGTGCCGGCCGCCCCTTTTCCGGAATCGACGGAGCACGCGGTGCGGCTGCAGGCGATCGAACCCGAGCGATGCCGCTGGATCATCGGCGACGAAGAGGCCGGCGCAGATGCATTGATGTGCGGCGCGCCGGCCGAGCGTCGCAAATCGTTCTGTGCCGCGCATTGCGCGCGCGCCTACTTGAAGGCGCCGCAGGACGACGCTCCGGCGGGTAGCGACGAAAAGGGCGAGACGGAACACGAAGAACCGGAACAGGAGGCACTCGATGACGTCGAGGACAACGGACTCCAAGGCCGAGCGAACGCGCTCGGCGATCCTCGCGCTGCTGAGGCTGGGGCCGGCGATGACCGCCGACGCCTTGGCTGACCGGCTCGATCTCTCGATCCTCTATGTGCGGCCGCGGGTCTCGGAACTCGCGACCAAACAGCGCATCGTGCCGAGCGGCGAGCGTGTGCCGAATGCCACCGGCTGCCTCGCGCACAAATGGAAGGTCCCTGAATGAATGCCGGTAAGACGGCCGCGACGATGCGGCACCTCACCCCGCTGCCGCCGCAATTCCGTGCCCGCGCTTTCACCGATGCAAGCGGCAAGCGGCGCTTCGGCATCTCTCTTTCCATGAACGGCAACCGCTTCATGGGCTCGGTGCTGGTGCACGACGATCGTACGGATGCCGGTGGCGTCGCCAATCTGCTGGAAACTCTCGCAACCTTTATCCGGCGCGGGTGATCATGATGAAACGTGCAAAGCCGATCGTCGTAGAAGCGCTCGACCCGCTGGCGTCGGAGGTCCGCGCGCTCGCCCGCCGTGCCGGGCCTGGAGCGATCCGGACGTTGGTGGAGATCGCAAGCGGAACCGAGTCCGGTTCCGTTCGTCTCTCCGCGCTCAAGGAGCTGCTCGATCGCGGCTTCGGCCGCCCTGCCGCGGCGCCGAGTGAAAGCGGCGCCGCCGCAACAGCGCATCTGGTGGTCGATGACGGCTATGCCGACTAGAGTCGCGACCGGCCATGTGCCGCGTGCGCAGCAGAAGCGCCTTCATGAGGCGCCGGGCCGGTTCAAGGTCCTGGTGACCCATCGCCGCTTCGGCAAGACGGTGTTCGCGGTCAACGAACTCATTTCCGGGGCCAAGGACTGCAAACTGCCGATGCCGCACTTCGCTTATCTCGCGCCGTTTCACATCCAGGCCAAGGACGTCGCTTGGTCCTACTTGAAGCATTACACCGCGAAGATTCCCGATGTCGCGGTCAGCGAATCCGAGCTCTGGGTCGAGCTGCCGCCTCGGGTCGAGCAGGGTGGCGATGCGAGCGGTGCGCGGATCCGGCTCTACGGCGCCGACAATGCCGACCGCCTGCGCGGCCTCTACTTCGACGGCGTTGTGCTGGACGAGTATGCCCAGATGCATCCGCGCGTCTGGTCGGAAGTGGTGCGCCCGGCGCTGGCCGACCGGCAGGGCTGGGCGCTCTTCATCGGCACGCCGATGGGACGGAACGGTTTCTGCGATCTCTTCGAGGGGGCGCGCGACGGCTTTCCGCTTTCCGATGGCAGCCGCCAGCGCGATCCGGATTGGGCCGCCTTCATGTACAAGGCCTCCGAGACCGGCATCATCCCGCGCACCGAGCTCGATGCCGCGCAGCGTGCGATGACGCCGGATCAGTATGCGCAGGAGTTCGAATGCTCCTTCGATGCCGCGATCCCAGGCGCGTATTATGCCCAGATCCTGAACGAGGCCGAGCAGCTCGGCCGCATCCGCCCGATCGCCTATGAGCCCGCGCTGCCGGTCCATACGGGCTGGGACCTCGGGATCGGCGATCCCACCGCGATCTGGTTTGCGCAAGTCGTGCACGGCGAGCCGCGTCTCATCGATTACTACGAATCTTCCGGCGTCGGCCTGGAGCATTATGTGGCACAGCTTCGGGCCGGCCATCGCGCGCATTGGATCTACGGCCAGCATTTCTTCCCGCACGATCTCCGCGTGAAGGAGTTGGGCTCGGGTCTGAGCCGGGTCGACGTGTTGCGCAACTTCGGCCTCTCGCCGACCGTGCTGCCTGCGGCGAGCGTCGATGACGGCATCAGCCAGGCGCGATTCATCCTCAGGAAATGCTGGTTCAACGCCGAACGCTGCGGAACCGGCCTCAAGCTGCTGCGCCAGTATCGCTCGGAATGGGACGACAAGCGCCAGGTGCTGAAGCCGGTGCCGCTCCACGACTTCACTTCGCACTGCGCCGATGCGTTCCGGTATCTCTGCATTGGATTGGGGCGAACCCTGATCGACCGCCAGCCGCTGGTGGACCCGGCGCTCTCAGGGGCCGCGCGCGGTGCCGCGCGTTCGAGGTTCGCCGCGGGCGCACCGCGGGCTGGGCGTCCGCACGGTTGGTAACAAGGCAGCTATCACTATTGTGTGCGTTCGCGATCTTTGGTAGAATGCATTCTATTGGATGGAGCGCGCAGCGAAGTGAAAGAGCGAGGGAGAATGAAGATGCGGGTGATGATGACTGCAATGGCGTTGTTAGTGGTGTCAGTGCCACTGACACTTATGCGCTCGGCGCTTGCAGACGCGACGCAAGAAGATTGGGACAAGCTCGGCCAGCCCCACGTGCTTGAAATGGCCCGCTGCGAGGTGAAAGAGGTTGATCGAAAGCTATCAACTTCACTCAGTGCCGAAGTTATCGCGGATGAGGCTGTTTCCGCTTGTGAGCACTATCTAGAGCCGCTGCGCGAGGTACTGGCTTCCGAGCCCTTTAGCAATGGTCCTCAGGAGATCCAAGAAGTCATTGATGACCTGAAGGCGCAAGCGCGATCGGACCTTGCTGCCGATGTTGAGAAGCGACGGAAAGGCGACTAGTTATGAATTTCACCCGACTCGAACAACTCGAGGCTCGTGCGCAGCGGCTTTGTTTCATAGAGCGCGAAGACGCACGAGATCGCGGTAGATCCGCTGGAGGACCTGGGCAACGATCCGATTCGACAGGTGGCGGGGGCGCCGGGGCAAAGGCGCTTGTAGCCAAGTCACATACTAGTGCGCTTGAAGAAGCCCGCCAGGAACAGAAATCACTTAACAAGGCACGCGCCACTCAGCCCAGCAGTAGCAAAAAAACCGAAGGCGGCAACGGCCCGGGTGGCGGTACCACCGTCACAGACAAATACGTGCCGGGTGCGGTGCCCAACTATCCGGATGCTGCGAATCCGGCGAGGAACCTGCTGGAAGGGCTGGCGGTAGGCCCCCTCGGACCGTTGGGTACGGCGACGACGCTGATCGGCGGGGCTGCCAAGGTTCTCGCCGGCGACGATATGTCGAAGTCGCCTTTCACCGATACCGGGCCGCAACGCGGCTGGTTGCCGGATCGTTATCGCGGTGCACCCAGTCTCGGCGGCATTGGCGGCTCAGGCGGTGCTGTGTCGGACGATGCGGGCCTCGACCGCGAGATCGCTGGCCGTCCCATTCGAACCGAGACGAAAACATCGACGGATGACGAGACTGACGCCGGTCCGCTCAATTCCGGCAATGATGCCTACTCGGACCTGATGCTGAAGGACCGGCGCAAGCCCGTTGCCAGCCTGCAGCAGATGCTGGAGGCGATGCTGTGAGCGGGCGCCGGCTGGGGATGACGGATGCGGAGTTCGATCGCGCCATGGCGCCGTTTGCACCGCTGATCGAACGCGGCTATCAGGCGACACTGCAGCTCAATCGCCTTGCCGCCGATCAAGGTTTCCGTGAACGCTATCTGAAGGGCGATGCGGCGGCGGTCGAGATCTACAACCGGTTGTCCGAGCTGAAAGCGGCCGGCACGCAGCCTTATCACGATGCCGTCGGCACGCGACAGCCGGCAGCCAATCCCGGCAACAGTGCCGCGGCGCTGGCGCTGATCAACGATGCTGATTTCGTCACCCGCTACATGGCGGGCGACAATGCGGCGCGCGCCGAATGGGACGCCGCCTCGGTCGACAACAGCACGGTCGCGCAAGCGGCGGAAGGAAGCAGCAACGCATGACGGATGCGAAAGCAACACCGGCCTCCCTCGCCGAACGGGCAGAGGAGGCCGGACGGAAGCGTGCGGCCGCGCAAGAGGAATACGGGCGCACTTCGCTGGCCGCGGCCGAGGGCGATGCCACAGCACAGGAGCTGCTCGCGATCCTCGAGCAGGACATCGCGGCGCTCGATGCCGAGCTGCAGCGCCTCGAAGCAGCTGGAGCCGAGGCCAAGGTGCGGGCCGAAGCGGAAGCCGAAGCCGCCGCGACGCAGCGTGCGGTGGAACATGCCGATGAAGTGCGCGCGCTGGTCGCGGTGCAGGTTTCGCATGTCGAGCGTCTCGACGCCGCGGTTGCCGAGATGCGCGCAGCGCTGATGGCGATGCGCGACGGCAACACGGCACTCGGCACGGCCTTGGGCAGCGACGCGCAGCAGAGCATTCACGACTTCAATCTGAAACTGCCGATCATGATCGACACGGCGCTCGCGATCGGCGGCTTCCAGTTTAAGAGCATGCCCTTCGTCGCCCGCGATGCCGAGGGCCTGCCCGATCTCGCGGCGTGTCGCCTCGCGCCGCATTACCCCGCCGGCTGGCTGCTCAAGGTCGCCGGCGCCGCCTGAAGCCTCCCACCGGAGGCAACGACACAGTTCGATCCTTCAATGGAGGAGCTCGCATGAGCTTTTTCAAACCATCGCCGCCGCCCAAAATCGCGCCGCCGCCGACCCGGGACACCGCCGCCGACAGTCTGCAACAACAACAGCAGCAGCAAGAAGAGGAGGCGAAGAAGCGGCGTGCCGCGCTGCAGGGCATGGCCTCGACCATGCTGAGCGGCAGCAGCGGCGTCGGCGCCGAGCTCACGGGTACGAGGAACTTGACCAATGGCTGAAGGAGAAGACACGCCCGAAGCGGCGTCAGCAGAAGAGCCCGCGATCGCTGGAGCTCCGATCGGTGCGCGCAAGCCCGATGTGATGCCGACACCGATCACCGACCCCGAAATTCCCGAACTCCAGGACCGACGGAGACCGCTATGAGCAAGCTCTACATCTCTGAATACGCCCGCGTGACGGCGGCGAGTGGGCCGGGAACCGCCGTGGCGCAGGTTCCCGAGGAGCCGCCGCTGGCGACCCAGGTGGTAGACTTCACCTCGGGTGTCGCGCAGTCCGCGGCATTCAACGCCAAGACCCGGTTCGTGCGCCTCCAGGCGGACGCGGCCTGCAGCCTCCGCTTCGCTGCCAATCCAACGGCGACGACCAACGATCCGCGCCTGCCGGCGGACCAGGTCGAGTTCCGCGGCATCGCCGGCGACGGATCGACGGCCAAGATCTCCGCAATCGCCAACAGCTGAGCGACCCATGCAGTTCGTTCATCCCGGAATACTGATGAGCTCGCCCGGCCGATCGCGGCCGCAGCAGCCGCTGATCCAGATTGACCGTTTCGGTGGCGTCTACAAGGTGCGCGGCGCGACTTACGCCAGTGAGCTGGCTGCGCTGCTATCACTCGATCCGGGCGCCACGCAGAGCGGGCAGGTTGCCGCAGTCGGGCCGGTCGTTGTTACCGGCGCACCCGAATTTATGGTCAACGGTGACTTCGCGAGCGGCGATCTGGCGGGCTGGTCCACAACGCAGACTTCCGGGGGCCCGGCGACCTTCGCCTATTCCAGCGGCTCCTTGCTGTGCACCGTCAACGGCGCGACGCAATCCCGTGCCGAGCAGTTCCCACCTTTCGTCTGCGGCGAGAGCTATTACGGCAAAGCCGACCTTACGCGGAATGGCGCTGATGTCGCATGGAACATCGGCACGGAGTCATCTTACTCATTTACCTCGAATGGCGGTACAAGCCAGCAGACGAACGGCACTGGAACCAGGGCCTCGCCGTTCACCGCACCTCTATCCAGGGCGCGGTTTGGCGCTCGACAGAACACCTCGGGCGGCACTTCCTGGAATGTGGACAACGCCTCGATCAAGCTGTGCCGGCCAACCAGCACGGGATGGCAGAGGAAGCACCGCTGGCGCATAGCGGCCACAGCAAAGGTCTCGCCGACGAACGATGAATGGCTGTTTGCGTTGACCAACAACGCGGCAGCCGCCGGCACCAACCACGAGTATCTCAACGTCTATCGGCGGGCGTCCGATGGACACATCGTCATCGCACACCAGACCAAGGTTGGATACTCCAACTCTGCCTTCGTCGTCTTTTCGGTGGACCTTGGCGCCGTCGCCGATGGTGCGGCGTTCAGTGTCGTGGTGCAGGTCTCCAATCGGATCAAGGCCAGCCTGAACGGTGCGGCGTTGCAGTCAATGCCGGCCTCCGCTCCGGTTAACTATCCCATCTTCTGCATCGGCAAGGCATTCTATGCCGGCACCACGACCTGGACCGGAACCATCCAGTCCTACACCATCGATCAGCCTACCGGCATTACCGACCCCGCCATGAGCATCATCGGTGTTGGAAACAGCTTGCCGTTTGGAAACCAGGCAGGCGCCATCATGGGCGTAACCGGCACCACGTGGCATGCACGACTTATAAAAAATAATCTTGCGGGCGGCGCTTGGTACAACAACATGGCCCGTCCGGGCATCACGTCGACGCAACTGCGCAACGGCCTCGTTGACCAGTCTGATGCGGCTTATGCCGACTATCTGGAGCGACAGCCGCTCTACAACGATCCGCGCACGGTTCTGATCATTTGGTGCGCGGAGAACGACGGCGAGAGCACGGTCGCGATCCAGAACACGACTGATATCGTGAATAAGTGGAAAAGCATCAACGGGCCGAACGCACGCTTCATTGTGGTTGAGCCGTTGCGCTGGGGCGACGCCGGTACGAACGGTCATATGACCTGGGCCAACGCCGATGCTATCACGACTGGCTATCGTTCGGGGTTTGGCGTCAACTCATTCGACTTGAAGGGCTATGTCTGCGCGCCAACTCAAGGGGGCCTGAGCTGTCAGGGATTGGATGACGCCGGGATCGCCGTTGGGTCGCAGCAGCCGTCTGACCAGAGCGATTTTACAAGTTTGATGTTCCCTGCGTCTTTGCGGGACACCGCGGCAAATACAGTCCACCTCAATGATACCGGCGGCATCCCGGCCGCCAACGCTTTTGCGCAGAAGCTCTCTGCACTGGGGTATACATGATCGGAACGCATGCCGTCCTCTCGCACCCGCCTGCGGCGCCGGCGATCGTCGGCCGCGCCGGACAGGACAGCCGCGACATTGCCGGCGATATCCTGCGGCGGCAGCAGCAGCTCGAAGCCGAGCGCTCGATCTACGAATCGCTCTGGCAGGAGATCGCGGATTTCATGCTGCCGCGCGCCGGCGTGTTTACCATGAAGGGCACGCCACAACTCCGGCCGCAGGTCTTCGATTCGACGGCGGTGCTGGCGCTAGACCGCTTCTCCGCGGCCTTCGAGTCCATGCTGACGCCGCGGGCGCAGACCTGGCACATGCTGAAGCCGCTGGACGACGAGCTCGCCGACGACATCGAGGTCAAGCGCTGGTGCGATGCGGTGACGCGCCGGCTCTTCGCTTTTCGCTATTCACCCCGCAGCAACTTCGCCTCGCAGATCCACGAAGTCTACGGTTCGCTAGGCGCCTTCGGCACCGGTGGCATCTTCTCCGAGGAGACGCCCGGTGCCGGCATCACCTACCGCGCCTGCAATCTCGCCGGCCTCTATGTGGTGGAGGATTTCCAAGGCCGGGTCCGCACCGCGCATTACAAGCTGGAGATGACGGCGGAGCAGGCGGCACAGCGCTTCGGCGCCGATAAGCTGCCCGACCAGATCAAGGCCAAGCTGGAGACCAGGCCCGACGACAAGGCGACCTATCTCCATTGCGTGCGGCCGAATGCATCGCGCGCACATGGCAGCAAGGGTCGCAGCGGCATGGCCTACGAATCCTGGTGGGTCTGCCAGGATGCGCGCCAGGTGGTGGGGCAGGGCGGCTTCCGCACCTTCCCCTATGCGGTCTCGCGCTACGTGACGCGGCCCGGCCAGGTCTATGGTGATTCACCGGGCATGCTGGCCTTGGCCGACACCAAGATGCTGAATGTCATGGCCCAGACCATGGTGCAGGAGGCGCAGCTCTCGATCGCACCACCGCTGCTGGCACCTAATGACGGTGTGCTCTCGGCCTTGGGCGATGGCGTCTCATTGCTGCCGGCCGCGATCAACTATGGCGGCGTCGATGATCAGGGCCGCCCGCTCATTCACGCGCTCAACCGCGGCAGCCAGTTCGCGCCGGTCAAGGAGGAGATCGCCGAGCGGCGGCAGAGCGTCAACGCCGCCTTCCTCGTGACTCTGTTCCAGATCCTGGTCGAGACGCCGCAGATGACGGCGACCGAGGCCTTGCTCCGCGCGCAGGAGAAGGGCGCGCTGCTGGCGCCCACGACCGGACGGCAGCAGTCCGAGCTGCTGGGTCCGATCGTCGAGCGTGAGATCGATCTGCTGGCACGAGCGGGTGCGCTGCCGCCGCCACCCGCCGTGATGCTGGAACGCAACGCCGGCTATAAGCTCGAATATGATTCACCGCTCACCCGCGCAATGAAGGCGGATCAAGGTGTTGGCCTCCTGCGCACGATCGAGGCGCTGGCACCGCTTGCCAATGCCGATCCCGCGGTGATGGACGTCTTCAATCCGGACGAGATCGCGCCGGGTCTGGCCGAGATCAACGGCGTGCCTTCGAAGTGGATTCGCTCCAAGGACGAGCTCGACGCCCTGCGCCAAGCCCGTGCCCAGGCACAGCAAGCGGCGCAGGCTGCGGCGACGATCCCGGCAGTCACCGGCGGCATCAAGGATCTGGCGCAGGCCGAAGCCGCCGCTGCGCAAGCCCAACCGCAATAGAGGCACGGTATGAGTCTGCTTGAACGGGTTCTGCCCCGCCCGGATCTGGTTCGGGCCTACCAACAAATCTTCGGTGCCGGCGGGCTCGCGCGCGACGCGGTGCTCGGCGACCTCGCCGTCTTTTGCGGCGAGCAGCAATCCTCGGTGCGGGTCAGCGGCCAGAAGGCAGTCGATCCTTACGCCATGGCTGTGGCCGAGGGACGGCGCGAAGTCTGGCTGCGCGTCCGCGCGATGCTGGAAATGGAATCATCGCAGGCCTGGGCGCTGGCACAACGCGAGCGCATCGAGGCCGCTGCGGCACGGCAAGGAGGTCGATGATGGACGGTGAAGTCGAAACGGGTATGGCCGGTGCGGCCGATACGCCAAGCGGCGGCGAGAGCGGCGGTGGCTGGTTCGCCGGACTCGACGGCGAGACGCAAGGCTGGCTCGAGAACAAGGGCTGGACCGCCGATGGCGGCCTCACGCAGATGGTGCGGGCGCACCGCAGTCTCGAGAGCATGATGGGCCGCGACAAGGTGGTCTGGCCGAAGGACGCGCAGGACAAGACGGCCTGGGCGGAGATCCATCGCCGCATGGGCGTTCCGTCGCGCTGGGAAGATTACGGCCTGGCGCCGCTCGGTTCCGACGGCAAGCCGGACGGGGCGGCCGATCGCAGCTATGCCGATGGCATGGCGCAGGTGTTCCTGAAACTCGGTATCGGCAAGGAGACCGCAACCGCCCTCGCCGGCGAACATGCGCAACTGCAGGCGGCCCTTGTCGCCGCCGACAACGAGTCCTTCCAGCGGAGTTCCGCCCAGGAGTTTGACGCGCTTCGCCGCGATTGGGGTGGCGAGGCCGATCAACGTCTCGCCGCGGCCCAGCGCGCGTCGCGCGCTTTCGGCCTTGAGCCCGCCGCGATGGGCAAGATCGAGCGCGCCATCGGCACCCGCGCGATGCTGACACTTCTCTCCGAGATCGGCACGGCGATCTCCGAAGACCGCGGCAGCGGCACCGGCGGATTCGGCGGCGGCTGGCTGACCCCGGAAGCTGCCAACGCGCGCCTGGTCGAGCTCCGCGGCGACCGCGAATGGACCAAGCGCTACTTCGCCGGCGACAAGAGCGCGATCGCCGAATACGACCGGTTGATCAGCGCGGTGGCGAATAGGGGTTAGACCGCTTCGCTTGTCTCTCTCGACCGGTTTGGTATCGTTGCGCTCTGTTCCTCCCATCACGGAGTGCAGCGATGATCACCGGCACCTGCCATTGCGGCGCAGTCAAGGTTACGCTGTCCGAACAACCGGCCTGGGTCAGCGATTGCAATTGCTCGATCTGCCGGCGCTATGGCGTGCTCTGGTCCTATTTTGTCGCGAAGACGGTGCAGACCGAGGCGATGCCGGACGCACTGGCGAAATATGCCTGGGGCCGCAACGAACTTTACTTCGTCCACTGCAAGACTTGCGGCTGCGTCATGTGGTGGGAGCGCGTGGCACCGGACCCTGAGAAGAAGATGGGCATCAACATGCGCATGTTCGATCCCGCCATCCTCGCCGCGGCGCAGGTCGAGAAATTGAACGGCGCCGAAGACTGGTAGTCAGCGTTCCGGCAGCACCGGCTCTTCGCCGAAGGGGCGGTTGATGATCGAGGTCGCCTCGCGCGCGCTGAAAACGCGATACGAACGCTGCCCGGTGCGCTAGGCGAGAATACCCACGTCTGCGAGCTGCTTTACGGCATTGGCCGCCGCGGCGAAAGTCACGCCGAGAAAATCCGCAAGCCGGTCGATCGTCAGAACAGGATAGTGCGGCAGCAAGTCGATCGCCCGCAACGCCGCCGAGCCGCCGCGGAACTTCCGGCGCGCTTTCTAGAGGTTGATGAGCGTCTGGAGCGCCGCACGGGTCACCGTGACGTCTTCGGCTGTGCCGTTAACCGCGCGTGCCATGAAGCCGACAGCTTCCCCTCAGTCGAGCCGCTGCTGTGCTGCCTTGAGCGCGGCGTAATAGGCCGGCTTATGTGTCTCTATATAGGGATAGGGAGAAAGATAGGGGCGTGCGGCCTTCGGCAGCTATCAGTAACCTATAATAACTAAGTTAGAAGTGATGGAACGTTAGAGGTTAGGAGTGCGATTCATCTTGCTGATTTGAGAAAAACACACTATAGTGTATCTCATTGGATCGCGGCGGCGGATAAGCCTCTCCTTATATAGAGCGCCCCGCATCTCTCCCGATCCAATCGCTTAGCGGACGACACCCGCGAGAGCGGCCCCGTGCCGTGCCCGACAAGCCGCGTGCTTTTGAAGCCGCCGGCCCGGGCATTCAGCGGACAAGCCATCGACCGTCAGTGCGCCCCACGTCGTGGGCGCGTTCACCGTTGAGGCAGGTCTCATGTCCGCCAATCTCATCAATCTCCGTACGATTCAGTTTTCCGACAAGTTCGCCCTCTTGTCGCAGCAATACGGCTCGCGCCTGCAGGGCCTGGTCGGCCAGGGCCAGTACCAGGGCAAGCAGGCGTCCCCCGTCAACCAAGTGGCACCGACCGCTGCGGTGGCGGTGACCGAACGCTTCACGCCGATCGATCGGCAGGATGCGAATTTCGATCGCCGCTGGGTCTTTCCGCAGCCCTATGAACATGCCCAGCTCGTGGACAAGTTCGACGAGCTGCAGATGCTCGGCGATCCGAAGCCCACCCTAGTCATGAACGCGGCCAATGCAATGGGCCGCGCGAAAGACGACGTCATCCTCGGCGCCTTCTTCGCTCCGGCGAAGACCGGCGAGCTCGCGGCGAGCTCGGCGGGCTTCGGCAACACGCTCACCAGCGCGGGCGGCCAGAATGTCTCGGCTTCGCATGGCGCTTCGGGTGCGACCAATCTCACGGTCGCCAAGCTGCGGGAGGTCGTGAAGACTTTCCTGCAGAACAATGTCGATCTCGACCGCGAGCAGATCACCGGCGCCTTGAACGCGAAGGCGCATGACTCGCTCCTCGGCGAGATCCAGGTCACCAGCATGGACTATCAGACCAAGCCGGTGCTCGAAGAGGGTCGCATTCGCCGCTTCATGGGCATCAACTTCGTCCTGACCGAGGAAGTGACTGGGATCTGCGCCGGCACCGACGATCTCGGCCAGAACTCCACCGGAATCCCGTTCTGGGTCAATTCCGGCATGCATCTCGGCGTCTGGGTGGACCAGACCACCAACATCACGCAGCGGACCGATCTCAAGCTCCAGCCTTGGCAGATCTACATGGACATGATGATCGGCGCAACCCGCATCGAAGAGAAGAAGGTCGTCCGCGTCTGGTGCCGCTGAGCATTTGAGCCGGTCGGGCGTGCTTTGCCGCGCGCCCGACCGGCGGCCTTCATCGATCTCTGCCAACACAAACTCCATCCCGTAAGCCCGGTGTCATTCCGGCGAAAGGAACTTCCATGGCGATCAATGCCTATAAGACCCTCTCCATTACCAATCTCGACGCAACGCCGATCCTGCGCGCCAATTCCTGGGTGCATGGCGGCAATTCGAAGCAGTTCGCCGGCACGGTCGAAGCGGTGAGCGGCGATTCCATCGGCTCGACCTACCGCTTCTTCCGTGTCGGCTCCTGGATGCGACCGGTGTCGCTGACCCTGTTCTGCGACGCTCTGACCAGTGGTGCCGCAGATCTCGGTCTCTATCGCTCGGCGGCCGATGGCGGCGCGGTGGTGTCGCAAGCGCTGTTCGCATCGGCCCAGTCCGTTGCTACCGCGAGCACGACCGGCATCAACGTGCGCTTCGAGGCCGACGACGTTGCCAATGTCGAGAAGCGAATCTGGGAGCTGCTCGGCCTCACCGCCGATCCCAATCTGGAATACGACGTGGCTTTGACTCTGACCGCCGCGCTCACCGCCTCGGGCACGCTCGCGCTCCAGGGCGTGTTCTCGTGGTGATGTCATGACGATCCAGTACATGGGAATCAACCGCGGCGATCAGCTGAAGGACGTCGTCACCGGTACCGTCACCACCGGCAAGAAGATCGAGCTCTCGGTGGATGACGCAGTGAACCTGACCCGCAACGAGATTCGCGATCAGGTCGAAGTCCTGCTGCAGCATCTCTTCAACCATCGCTCGACGCCGTTCAAGTAACGGAGCATACGCATGGCCTCCCAGACCGCGATCTGCAACCGGGCGCTCGAATGCCTCGGCGACGCGCCGATCGTCTCGATTGACGACGACACCAAGCAGGCGAAGGCGCTGCGGCGCGTCTACGACAACACCCGCCGCGCCTTCCTCTGCGAGCATCCATGGCATTTCGCCAAGAAGCGGGCATCCCTCCCGGCTTCTGCAGTATCGCCGGTCTGGGGCTTTCGCCACGGCTATCCGGTGCCGCCCGACTTCCTGCGCCTCCTCGCGGTCCGCAACGGGCCCGATTTCAGCCTTGAGGCCGATGCGACGGGCTCGCAATGGATCTTGAGCGATGCCGAAGCGCCGCTCGACATCCTCTATCTCTACGACGCGGCCGATCCGGGACGCTTGCCGCCTCATGCCGTGGAGGCGCTGGCACGTTGGCTCGCTTATGACGTGGTCGAGGACCTGACCCAGTCCAACACAAAGAAACAGGACGCAGCGCAAGGCCTCGCCATCGCGCTCACACGGGCGAAGCGGATCAACGGCGCGCAGAAGCAACCGGACCCCTATCCGGCCTTCTCCTTCCTGCAATCCCGCGATCAATCGACCCAGTTCCCGATTTTGACGACGGACGGCTGATGGTACGCGCTTCTCCCAACTTCAACGCTTTCGATGCCGGCGAGTTTGCGCCGATCACCGAGGGCCGCACCGATCTCTCGCGCTACGGCTTCGCCTGCCGGATTCTGGAGAACTTCCTGCCGCGGGTGGTTGGACCGGCCTCGCGCCGGCCGGGGACTTCCTTCATCGCAACCACGCGCTATCCCGATCGGGACGCGCTGCTGGTACGCTTCGAATATTCGACCGAGCAGGCCTATGTGCTCGAGTTCGGCCATCTCTACGTCCGCTTTTACCGCAACGACGGTCCGCTGCTGGATCAGGACACGGCAAAGACCGTGACCGGCGCGACCACCGCCAATCCCTGTGTCATCACCTGTACCGGGCATGGCTTTCAGAACAACGATCAGGTGCGGCTTGCGGATCTCGGCGACATGACGCAGCTGAACGGCGGGACCTATCGCATCACGGTTCTCAGCGTCAATACTTTCAGCCTGCAGGACCTCGGCGGCAACAACATCAACAGCAGCGGGTTCGCCGCGTACACCAGCGGCGGTGCGGTCACGCGGATCCGGCGCGGGATTGCTGGCGCGACTCAGGCCAATCCTGTCGTGCTGACCATGACCGCCCATGGATACAGCAACGGCGACGACATCGAGATCGCCGATCTGCTCGGCATGACCCAGCTCAACGGCCGGCGCTTCCGTGTCGCGAACAAGACCGCGAACACGTTCGAGCTCACCGACCACCATGGCACGGCGATCGACGGCACCGGTTATTCCGCGTACGTCTCCGGCGGCACGGCGGCGCGGGTTTATACGCTCGCCACCACGTACCAGGAGGGCGATCTGGCGCAGCTCAAATTCGCGCAGAGCGCCGACATTCTCTACATCGCCCATACCGAATACGTGCCCCGCAAGCTGCAGCGCTACGGCGCCACCAATTGGGTGCTGTCGCAGATCGATTTCCAGGATGGCCCGTATCTGCCGGTCAACGCATCGCAGGCGACGCTGGCGCCGTCGGCCGCTTCCGGCGCCGGGATCACTATATCCTGCACGACCTCGGCTGCGATCACCGGTGCGGCGAACAACGGTGCCGGGGCGATCCGAGTCACTGCGGCCAATCACGGCTGGAAGACCGGCGACAAGATCGACATCACCGGCGTCACCGGAACGACCGAGGCGAATGCGGCCTGGACCGTCACCCGCGTCAACGCCAACACCTATGACTTGAACGGCTCGACCTTCGCCAATGCCTACACAAGCGGCGGCACGGCGAAGCCGCATATCTTCGACCCGACCGATCTCGGCCGCATCGTCCGGCTTCAGCACGGTGCGACCTGGGGCTACGCGAAGATCACCGCCTACACCTCGGCGGTGCAGGTGACGGCGGATGTCCTCAGCAATTTCGGCGCCGCGACCGCGACGGCCAGCTGGCGCCTCGGCCTTTACAGCCAGGGCGGCGGCTATCCCGCCTGCGTCACGTTCTATGAAGGCCGCCTGTTCTGGGGCGGTTGCCCGCTGGCGCCGACGCGGGTCGATGGCTCGATGTCCTCCAATTACGAGACCTTCTCGCCCTCATCGACCGCGAGCGTGGTCGCCGACGACAATGCGGTCGCCTATCCGCTGGATTCCGGCGATGTCAACAACGTGCTCTGGATGAAGGACGACGAGAAGGGGCTGCTCGTCGGAACGAAAGGCGGCGAGTGGGTGGTGCGCGCCAACACCTTGAACGGTGCGCTGACGCCGACCAACGTGAAGGCGACCCGCGCCACCACCTACGGTTCCTACGAGGGCTCGCAGCCGGTCAGGACCGGCAAGGACGTGATCTTCGTCCAAAGGAAGCGCCGCAAGATTCGTAACCTCAACTATACCTACGAAATCGACGGCTTCAACGCCGGCGACCTCACCATCCTCTCCGGCCATATCGGCCGGCTGGAGTTTGGCCAATTGGCGTTCCAGTCGGAGCCGGAAGGGTGGGTCTGGATGACCTGCGGCGACGGTCAGCTTCCCGTGCTCACTTACGACCGCGACGAGCAGAAGATCGGCTGGTCGCGGATGATCCTCGGCGGCCACCAGGATGCGGCCCGGCAGCGCCCGCCGATCGTGCGCTCGGTCGCGGCGATCCCCGATCCCAACGATGCGCGCGACGAGATCTGGCTGATCGTCCAGCGCATGATCGCCGGGAAGACCGAGCGCTATGTCGAGCTCCTCGCCCCGGAATGGGAGAATGCCGACGACCAGGAGCAGGCCTTTTACGTCGATAGTGGCCTGATCTTCGACGGCCGCCAGGCGGTGACCTTGCAGCCCGGCGCCGGCGCAAATGTGAAGGGCGCGGTGGGCGTGGTCTTCACCGCCGGCGGTGCGGTGTTCAAGCCCGGCGATGTCGGCCGCGAGATCTCCATGCGCTGGTTCGACTATGCGGCCCTCGATGCCGAGGACCCGGCGGTCCAGGGCGCCTGGGTCTCCGCCAAGGCGAAGATCACTGGCTACACGTCGACCAATCAGGTGACGGCGACCGTCCTCTCCCCCTGGCCTGGTCTCGATCTCGTCGCCGCGTCGAACTGGCGGCTCTCGGCCAATGCGCTCTCCAATCTGTGGCATCTCGAGGGCGAGACCATCTCGATCAATGCCGAGGGTGCCACGCATCCCGACGTCACGGTGGTGAACGGCCGCGCGCCACTGACCCGTGCGGTCGGCTATGCGGTGGCCGGGCTCCGGTTCAACTCGCGGCTCCAGACCATGCGGATCGAGGCCGGTGCGACGGACGGCACGGCGCAAGGGAAGGTGAAGCGCATCAACGAGGTCACCTTCCGCGTGCTGCAGAGCCTCGGCGGCGAGGCGGGACCGGATTTCACCAACATGGTGCCGCTCAAATACCGGAGCACGACGATCCCGATGGGCGAGCCGCCGCCGATCGCCGACGACGACTGCCGCGTCCTCTGGGAGAAAGGCTACGAGACCCAGGGCCGCATCGCGCTCCGGCAGTCGGCACCGTTCCCGATGACGGTGATCGCCGTCCTCCCGCAGGTCACGACTTACGACAAAGGGTGAGCGCGGCATGCAGATCGAGCCCTATCAGCCCCGCCACCTGCACGTCCTGGCGCTGCAGCCGCACCAGCAGCATCTGGGCGTCGCGCTGCGCGAGCATGGCTGGGCCGAGCAGGTGGCCGATGCCGGTCCCTGCTGGACCGCACTCATCGAGGACCGGCCGATCGCCTGCGCCGGGTTCCAGGAATGCTGGCCGGGCCGCGCCATCGCCTGGGCGATCCTCGGCGAAAGCGCGGGTCCGCACATGCTGAAGCTCACGCGCGCGGTCAAGCACGGCCTCGCGCAACATCCGGCCGAGCGCATCGAAGCCCAGGCGCTGCTCGGCTTCCCACCGGCGCAGCACTGGGCGCGCCTCCTCGGCTTCGTGCCGGAGGCGGTGCTGCGCCGGTTCCACCAAGGCCGCGACTACCAGGCCTTCGTTTATCTCAAGGAAGGGTAACGCAATATGGCGTGGGCTCCCATTGCGATGGCCGCGGTTCAGGCGGTCGGCTCGATCGTGTCCGGTGTCTCGCAGAACGCCCAGGCGAAGAGCCAGGCTCGCTATGCCCAGGCCAATGCCCGGCTGGCGGAACAGCAGGGCGAAAGTGAAGCCGCGCTCGTCCGCGAGAAGGCGCGTCGGCTCAGCGGCCAGAACCGCGCGGCGATCGGCGCCAGCGGCGTCGATATCTCGGGCTCGTTCCTCGACGCCCTCGCCGACAGCGACATCAACGCCGAGCTCGACGCGCAGACCGCGCGGTGGAACAGCAAGGTCGAGGCACGGAATTATCGCGCACAGGCTAAGGGTGCGCGTGCGCAGGGTGATAGTGCGCTCGTCGGCGGATTTTTCGGCGCGGGCACCAGTACGCTGCAGGGGTATGGCGACTGGGACTATCAGCGCCGTGCCTTGAACGACACGACGAAGGACAGGTGACGCATGGCGGAGTTTCAGACCTGGGACCGCCGGCTGCTTCCGCAGGGGCAACTCCGCGTGCCGGCCGGCGGCAACTCCCTGGCCGATGTGTTCGGTGCCGGTCTGCAGGACCTCGCCAAGGCCGGGTCCTACACCGGCGAAAAGATTGCCAAGGCGGATGCCATCGTCCAGGCCCGCGATGACGCCGCCGCGGTGGCGAAGGCGAAGCCCGAAGCCATGCTGGCCTACGACAAGATCTATGACGATGCCGTCGCGAACGCACCGGAAGGCGCTGTGGGATTTACCGAGGCAGTGCAGAAAGCGACCACGGACTACAATAACGGGGTGCTCGAGGGCCTGTCGCCGGGCGCTCGTGCCAGCATGCAGGAGTATCTCGGGACTCTACAGGCCGGCACGTTGCAGACGGCACATCGGTATCAGGCATCGAGTGATCTTGCGAAGCGTGGCCGTGACGCCAATGCCGCGATGAACGGTTGGATCGGCGCCGTCATGCGCGACCCCGACGCACTGGAATCGATCAAGCCGCAGATTCACGAGTTCGTCGCGGGGCAGCACCTCAACGACGCGAATGCGGCTGCCGCTCTCGAACACGATCTGGTTGGACAGGCTATTGACGCCGCGATGAATAGCGAGGCTAAGAACCGACCGGCGCAGTTCCTTGCTAATGCGACGGCCGGTAAATGGAAAGACAGCGCCCCGGACCGCCTTGCCCAAGCGATCAACCAGGCGAACGCCTTGCTGCAGCTCAAGCAGACCCGGGCAGCGGCCGAACAAGCCAACCGCGCGGTCGGATTGCAGACTCGCGTTGGGCAGGCGGTCGAACTCTACAGGAGCGGGGTTGATTTTGCCGGCTTCAATGCTCTGGCTGGCGAGCTCAAGGCGGCGGGCCAGAAGGAGCTCTTGGAGACCCTGACCAATTGGAAAGGCGATCTCGATTATGCGCGCACGGCGCAAACACTGACGCCGGCCGCGCTGCAGGCCGAGCACGACCGGAACCTGAAACTTGCGGAAAGCAATCCGAGCTCGATTGAGGCGAATACCTACAGCCGACGCGCCGAGATCGCCCGGGTGGCCGCGGACACGATTTCCGAGGCGCTGGGCAAGGATGCGCTTGCCGTCGCCGTCCAAGCCAAGATCGTCAATCCCACCGATTTGTTGGGACCGCTGCTCAATGGAAACAGCAGTGAGGTCAGCAAGGCACTCCAGGAACGAGAGACGGCACGCGTCCAGACGGGCAAGTATTACGGCGTGTTCGTACCAGTTCTGACGCCGGACGAGCAACAAGGCTTTATCAAGGTGTATAGCGGCCTTGCGACCGCCGACGAAAAGACGGCATTGCTCGGCAAGATCGCCGCCTTGCCGCAGGAAGCGGGTGCTGAGGTCGCCAACGAGTTGAAGCCACTCGCCGGCGGCGGCGACATTCCGATGTATCTGAGCTTCCTCAGCGAAGATCGCGCGCTGGGCCATGACATCATCGCCGGCGCCGAGGTGCTGAAGCGCTACCCGAAGCTGCTGCCCGAAGGTGCCCAGCTCGAAACCGAGATCGGCACTCGCATCGGCAACCTCATGGAGGAGAATCACGATCAGCAACTGGCTCTGCACCAGGCAATCACCGACTATTACGCCGCCCTGGTCCACAGCAAGCGCGGCGAGCACAACGGCAGTCTCGACATCAACCTGCTGAACGAAGCCTTCAGGCGTGTGACCGGCGGCGCATTTCGCTATGACAACGGCAACAGTCCGGCACAGGTCATCATTCCGCCGCGGCCCGGAATGACCGAGGCGCAGTTCGAGCAGCTGGTGCTTTCGATCGACGAAAACCTGTTGGTCGGCCAGTCGGCGCACGCAGCGTTGGGCTCTGGCTCCGCAGCCAGCCGGCAACGTGGGCCGGTCTTCGGCAATGGCCGGCCGGTGACAGCGCGCGACATCCAGGACGAAGGCAACTTCGTCTGGGTTGGACCCGGGCGCTATCGCGTGCTGATCAACGGTGCGCCTGTGCGCGACGGGCAGACCGGCGCCGTCTTCGTGCTCGACATGAATCCGCTGCTGCACAAGGCGGGCCTGCAATGAACCTGGGATACTTCCCGAAGCCGGATTCCGGGATCGAAGCCCGTGCCGCCTGGGCGATGCCGTCGACCGGCTTCGGCGAGAACGTGGGCGCACGCTGGGATGAGATGCGGACGCCTGATCACGCGTCGATTTACGACCGGCGCAAGAGAGCATTCTATGACGAAGCGATCACCAAGCTGAAAGAGTACGGCCTGGGTGACTTCCCCAACCCCTATTACATGATCGAGCCGGAGTTTCAGAATGCGCTGAACAACGGCCTGGGAAATCCGGCGATGGTCGATGCCGCGCGGCGCGCGGCCCCCCCGGGGTACGAACCGGGCGATCAGTTCAATTTTTTCACGCTGCAGGATGCCTGGAGCCGAGCGCTCGACCAGATCATTATCAAGGAGCGCAAGACCCACCCGGATCTGCCGGATCCCACGACCTTCGACCAGAAAATCGCCGAGGAGTCAGCCGCCACGCGGGCGCATGCGGCCGACATTGGAGCGCGCGCGACCTTCATCGGCAAGGTCGGCGGTGCAGTCGGCAGCGCTGCCGGGACCATGTCCCGCGACGAAGAGCTGACGATGTTTGCACTGACGGCGCCGGTCGGCGTGGCCGGCTACGCAGAAACGCTGATCGGTCGCCTGCTGTGGGCCGCTGCCTCCAACGCAATTCTGGGCGCGGGCCAGACGGGAATCAACGAGCTCGCGGAAGCAAAGTTTCAACAAGAGCACTTCGGCTACTCGAAATCTGGCGATGAAGTCCTCCGCGACATGGGCTACGCCGCCGCCGCCAGCGCGTTGTTGGGTGCCGGCCTGCATGGTCTCGGCGAGGGCGGCGCCTACCTGCTCTCGCGCTGGAAAACCGGCTCGACTGGCTCTTCGTTCGCGCCAGACGCAGGTCCTGGCGGTGGCGGACGGGACGTGCCGAATCCAGGTCCCGGAGTTGAATCGGGCGCCGGAGGACCCACCGCCTTCGGCCTGCGTGCCGCGTTGGAGCAGGCGCAAGAGCTCTATCCGGCTCTGCCGAAGGAAGGCCGTGACGTCGCCGACGTGCTGGACAGTAAGCTGCAGGTCGCGACCACCGGTCCGGCGGGCGATCTCACCGCACATGCGGCTAACGTGGCGGAGGCGGCTAAGGCCATTGTCAACGGCGAGCGACCGATCCCTATCGACTCCCCCGGTAGGAATTACTTCGAAAGCGAGACCACGTCCGATGGTCATCCTCTCGAGACTCAGTATGAGGTGGTCGAAGCCGACGAACTGATGCCGCTAACTTTACGGCAAGAGATGAATGCTGCTGCTAAACGTGCAGAATCTGAATGGATGGAACGAATTGCTGCTGGGTGGTTGCCGACTGCAAAGGGCCACAATCTGCGGGCTGCGAAGGGCCAGGCTGCGCACAAAGTCCTGAGAGCATGGATAAAGAGAAAAGCAAAAAAAGATGACAGATGGCGATCGGAGCCTCGATTGGTTCGACCAAATGGCAAATACTACCAGCCCGATGTCCTTACGCCCAGAGATTACATCTTCGAGCTGAAATCGACGACGGATGGAGGTAAGATCGCAGGGGAGGGGAAGAGAAAGAGTTATCAGGATGAACTCGGCAAAAAAACCCGAATAATCTACTACGACCCATGAAGAAAAAGCTCCCAGACTTTGCCAAGCAGCTCCGCGATCTCCTTTCTCCGCACGGATTCTCAAGGAAGAGTTCGACGTGGAGACGAGACAACGGGTGGTGCATTGATGTCATCGAGTTTCAGAGATCCCAGTTCGATTCGTCATTCACGATCAATATTGGCGTTCTCACAAAGAGCGTCCATGCGGTTGCCTGGGACGGCGAGTCTTCAGCGTATCCAATGGCAGCGATTTGCACCGTCGAAGAAAGACTCAATGTCTTAACGAAACGGGGAGGGGGATGGTGGGATATAGATGACGACAATTGGATCGCAAGTGTCACGGCCGACATTCAGCAAGTTGTACTCCCCTTTTTTGAACGCATGCATGATCGTAAGGCACAGCGCGAATTTCTGGAAAATAGATATCCACCGAAGATCAGGGACCCACTAAGGACGATATACTTGGCTATCCTTACCTTCGAGCTGGGAGAGCAGGCAGAAGCGTGCTCTCTACTCAAGAACTATAACCCCCGCGTCCGTAGTGATGCGTGGGCTATTCGGTGGGCTGAGATCGCTGACCGCTTAGGATGCTCGAAAACCTAATATGCACAGCTGTGCTATGGGCTTGCCATGAGGGCAGTGCCAGATTGCCGCGTGATCGGTCAACGCCCAGCTTCCTTGTCGGCATCGCACTGAAGCGGAAGATCAGGTTCCTGCAAGAGCAACCACAATGCCGGCCTGCAGCTAGGCCCGCAAGGCCAACCGTCATATAAAAAAACGCGAAACCAATTCTGAAGCAAAGCCGAAGCAGCAATTAAGGACCGAAACCGGAATCGTAAAGACTTTATCCATGGAGACTGCTCTATGACCCCATTGTCGGACTGCGCCAAGGCTCTGCGCGAGGTTCTCGCTCCGGAGGGGTTCTCGCGGAAGAGTTCGACTTGGCGGCGCGATATCGGCGATTTCATCGACATCGTCGATTTTGAAAGAAGCAAGTTTGGATCTGTATTCGCGGTAAGCGCCGGAGTTTTGACCAAGAGTGCTTACCAAAAAGCCTGGGGGGGAGCAGGTACCTGCATTTCCCCGAGCAATGCATTGTACCGTTCACGACAATCTTTCAGGCCTCTCTTCGGGGGTCAAGGACTGGTGGAAAATGGATAATCCAACTCTTCTGGCGGAGATCGTGGCGTGTGTTCGGAGTTCAGTTCTGCCGTTCCTAGACGAGATGCACTCCCGTGAACGGCAAATCCGCTATCTGAGAGAACGCAAGTACTACAGAGAATGGATCATGCCGCTTTACGAAGCGATTCTGATGTTCGAGTGTGGCGAACGTGACGAAGCGTGCCTGAGGCTCAAGAATTATAGGCCGAAATATGGAGGCGAAAGCTTTCCGAAGCGCGCCGCTGAAATCGCGGCGCGCCTAAATTGTCCGAAGTGTTGATCGCGGATCGAGAGAAATTTCAAAGGTAACTGACGATGCTTCACGGAAAACGACGTTCAGCGAAGTGGACATCCGAAATGAACAGCGATCTTGGGGAGGCAATCATCGTTGGTGGCGATGACCTAGCCGAGGTGGGATACGAGAAGCTCGGCGACCTGCATCGCATCTACACAGAAAACAAAGAGGAAGCGTTGCGGTACCGGCAAAAGCTGGAAGCCCATGGGTTTGATACTTCGCGTTTCCAGCAACCGGTGCTAATCCGCCGTCGCGGCAATGCGATGACGTCTGAAGAGCGTGCCGCTTTCATGGGCAGCTCTCATGAGAGAGAGGAAGAAACCGGCGAGTCCTCTTTCATTGAAAGGGCGTACGGGCCAACCCTGACTCGTGTCATTGAAAGCTTCCCATCATCCCCAGTTGTGGACGCTCTGAGGTTAGTCGCTGCGGATTGGCATCGCCTTCGCCTCGCCGCCAGAGAAGGTGCGCCGTGGATGGAAGTCACGCCTGCGCTGCGGGCGGCGGTGATGGCTGTCGCCGAAGCCCACGCGGCGCAACGGCCCGTTGAGATGTTGATCCTCGAGGGCTCGCTCGTTGAAACCGGCCTCACGGAGGCGGCGTACGGTTTCTTGCGGTTGATGCACGCTGACGCAGCGCTCACTCAAATGGCAGATGCTGCCGCGATCGCAGAGCGACTGAGGACCTGCATTCTCACCTTGGAGACGCGCGATCAGAAGCCCCTGCAATCACAGCCGCATGGTGCCGAAGCGTTCGCAGTTCCGGGCTCGACTCTCCCGATTTCGTTGGAGGACCGCGCGGCGACGGTTGTGGCTCGCGCACCCGCTTGGGTAGAGAACAGCCTCCTGGAGACAGCTCGCCTGAGTGCGACGACGGATTTCGATGCACTGAGGCAAGTTGCAGCGCTGAACGATCTGCCCGCCATCCGCCGGATGAAGCGCTGGCTTGAGGGTTCCGGCAAGCACCGAGAAGCGGCGGCACGAACCGGCGTCATTGCCGAGATGTGGCTCAGCGATACCGCATTGCTGTTGCAGCGCCAACTCGCCGATCAGGAGGGGTCAGGACCCATCGTCGATCGTATTTTGGCCGTCGGGCAAGATACTTTCTCTCTGGAAGCACTGGGCTGCTTCGCGGCGCATCGTGCCGCGATTTTCGATGCCTTGCCCCCGGAACTCCGCGCGTCCTTCGTCCGGCATGGCCTTGACGCGGAAGCTTGGCGCCGGATCGGCGGCACAGCGACCGGCGGGATGATTGACCCTGCGCGGCTTTTGGATGGCGACATGGAGCGGCTCTCAGCCGTGATTGCCGATGCTGCGATGCCGCTGTTCGACCTGGACGAAGAAGCGTTTCCCGTGAGCCGGACGGTCTTCTCCTTCGGGGTTGCCATGCTCAGGCCGTTGGGCAGTGGTCCCTTCGCGGCAATCTTCCCGATCGCACTGGCGATGACGTCGATGGCAATCCTGGCGCTGCAGTTGAAAAGCCGCTTGCGGAATGAGGCGGCGCCTGATCTGCAGACGCCGCAGGCCTGGATCTCGGCATTTCTGCAGAGCGGTGCGGCGCAGTTGATCGGCGGGCTGATGACGAAAATCGGGGACGCCGTGGACGGCTTTGCCCATGGGAACGAGGGACCGGACCTGGGCAGCGCAGTTGCGCGCTTTCTGCAAGCGAACAGAACCGGTGGCGCGCTTTGGTATGCGCGGCGCGGGGCAGACCGCCTGCTCTGGGAGGCGCTTCAGCACAGCCGCGGCCGCGATATAGCTGCTGCCTTTGCTCGGATGACGCGCCGATCTCAGGCAAACATCCTGCCAGCACAGACTTAGATATACCGCTACTGTTGCCGAGGGTGCCACGCATCCCGACGTCACGGTGGTGAACGGCCGCGCGCCCTTGACCCGCGCGGTTGGCTACGCGGTGGCCGGGCTCCGGTTCAACTCGCGGCTCCAGACCATGCGGATCGAGGCGGGTGCGGCCGACGGCACGGCACAGGGCAAGGTGAAGCACATCAACGAGGTCACCTTCCGCGTGCTGCAGAGCCTCGGCGGCGAGGCCGGACCGGATTTCACCAACATGGTGCCGCTCAAATACCGCAGCACGACGATCCCGATGGGCGAACCGCCGCCGATCGCCGACGATGACTGCCGCGTCCTCTGGGAGAAAGGCTACGAGACCAAGGGCCGGATCGCGCTCCGCCAGTCGGCGCCGTTCCCGATGACGGTGATCGCCGTCCAGCCGCAGGTCACGACTTACGACAAGGGGTGAGTACGGCATGCAGATCGAGCCCTATCAGCCCCGCCACCTGCACGTCCTGGCGCTGCAGCCGCACCAGCAGCATCTGGGCGTCACGCTGCGCGAGCATGGCTGGGCCGAGCAGTGGCGGTTAAGCCTGGCGACGATGGGTCTCTCTTCCAGGCGGCGGCGCTGACACATGCCGCACTCGAAAGGATTGGCATCGACCCGAACAAGATTCAGCCTGTGCCAAATGAGATGGCCGGACAGATGCTGGCCTGGATCAGAAATGGAGGTGGCGGGGCTGCAGTTGCCCACCTGCAGAAGGGCCTAAGAAGAGACTACCGCTCTTTCGTGGCGCAGATCGCCCGCCAGGCAAGCCCTTTCGTGTTTACTGCGATGCTGCTGGACGAGCCGAAGCAGCAGGCGGTCCAAGCCACTTTGCTGGACATCGACGCTAACCCTGATCTCGCAAGGAATATGCTCGCCACGCGTCTCCGGGGAGACGAGACGGAACTGAGGAGCGCCTTGAATGCGACTACCAGGTCTTCGTGTATCTCAAGGGAGGCGCGCCATGCCGCCCACCGGATCAACGGTCCGCGGCCTTGATGCCGGCGGCGGCACCGCAAGCGACCACGGCTACGTTGATCGCGAGGCCCAGATATCCCGCGACCTGCTCGCCAAGAAACTTGAACAGCAGCAGGTCGACGCCAACGGACGCGATCGGAACCAGGACGGCCACGGCGATCAGGCTCGGCACGAAGAACCCGAGCGCGAAGCCGACCGCCATCGACAGGGCGTAGGACACTTTGAAAACCCCCGAGCAACCTCAACCGAGGATTGTGAGCCACCAATAGAGTGATGCGAATACGATGACAAGACTGGAATGCAGGTAATGGGATGGCGTGGGCTCCCTTTGCGATGGCCGCGGTTCAGGCGGTCGGCTCGATCGTGTCCGGTGTCTCGCAGAACGCTCAGGTGGCTTCCTGTTCGGCAACAATTCGGAAGCGGCGCGCCAGGCAACCCGCAACGCCTTGCAGGAGTTCGAGCTCTGGGCCGCCAAGAACCCCGACGCGTCACTCGAGCAGTTCGATCTGGTCGGCCGCAAGATGGTCGATCGCTATCGCGCCTTCACCTGGGATTCCCTGAGCGCAGGGACCGGCCTTCCGGCCTTTTACTCCGGAACCCGCGATGGCTTGACCGGGCCGAAGATCGACCCTCGGCATGAGCGTCGATGACGTGCTGAAGCAGCGCAAAGGCGTCGACTTCACGCCGGAGGAGATGCAGGCGGCGAACCGGCTGCTGACGGCGTCGCGGGAGAAGCTGATCGAGACGGCTCGCGCGGCGGCGGCGCGCGACGCGACGGCAGTGGATCAATACGCCTTCCGCCGCATGCTGGCGACGCATTATGCGATTCAGGCCGAGATGCTCGGCGCCGGTGGCAAGACCGTGTCGGCGCTCGATGCCTGGCGACTGCCGGCCGGCACCGGACAGGAGCGGATGCGCGCGCTCGAGCAAAGGCTGCTTGCGAGCGGTGGCTCCGAGGTCTCGGAAGCCCTGGCGTGGCGTCTTTCCGCGCTGGCGCAGGCAGGGGTCGATCCGAAGGTCATGAACCGGCTGATCCGCCGTGCGGCTTCCGCGAACTCGGTGGATGCGGTGCGGCAGCTCTATGTCGATGGTCTGCTGTCGACCCCGCTGCCGCATGTCGTCAACACGGCCAGCGGGTTCTTCGTCGCCATGCAGCAGATCGCCGAACGCGGCGTTGCCGCGAAGATCGCGCGGGCCACCGGCTCCGGCGGCGTCGCGGAAGGCGAGGCGACGGCGATGATGTATGGCCTTCTCGAGGGACAATGGGATGCGCTGCGGCTCGCCAGCCAGGCCGCGCGCGGCAAGGCAACACCGGAGACTTGGCAAATCGGCAAGCTGGAAGGCCCGCGCTTCGATCTCGATCAGGCCGGCGGGGCGGGACGCGTGGTGGATTATCTGGGCAAGGCCTTCGGCGTCGGTCCCAAGCTGCTCGATGGCATGGATGCCTATTTCAAGGCGATCGGCTATCGGATGGAACTGCATGCACAGGCCTTCCGCCAGGCACGGAGCGAAGGGCTCGAGGGCGCGGCGCTCGACCAGCGCGTCGCCGCGCTGGTCGCCGATCCACCGCCCAATATCCGCCTCGCGGCGGCCGATGCGGCCATTTACAGCACGTTTACCAATCCGAACGGCGCGATCGGGCAGACCTTGACTCGAATGAAGAATGGCGGCGGCGCGTTGAATCCGTTGCCGTTCATCTTTCCCTTCGTGCGGGCGCCGATCAATGTCGCGCGCTACAGCTTCGAGCGCACGCCGCTGGCACCGCTGGTCGGCCAGTGGCGCGCCGATATCGCGGCGGGCGGGGCGAGGCGCGACCTCGCGCTCGCGCGCATGGCGGTGGGCTCGACGGCTCTGGCGGTCGCCGCCGATCTCGCGATGCAGGGCAAAGTCTCGGGCTCGGGCCCGCAGGATCCGGCTGAGCGCGAACGCCTGATGCAGACCGGCTGGCGGCCGCATTCGGTCAACGTCAACGGCGCATGGCAGGCCTACAACCCGTCGGATCCGCTCGGCCAGACATTGGCGTTTGCCGCCGACCTGACCGAGGCGCTCAACCGCGGCGACGTCGATCCCGATCACGTCGCGCAATGGGACGAAGTGACCGCCGGCGGTATCGCCGCGCTCGCGCAGTTCGCCACCAATAAGACCTATCTGCAGAATCTGGCCGACTTCGCGCAGGTGATGAGCGATCCGGGGCGCAAGGACGGCGGCGATGTCGCGCGGCTCTTTGCCGGCGGAGCGCCCCAGTCTGCAGCGACGCCGCTCGGCGCGATGCAGGCGCGGCTTCCGGCCCTGGTCGCGCAGCTCACGCCGCGCCGCAATCTCTGGGGCGATCCCGATACGGCAGGTGAAGGAGCCGCGGCGGTCGATCAGGAGCTGCAGCGGCTCGGCATCTATCCGCCGGGCATTCAGAAGAAGACCAGCTTCCAGAACGTGCCGGTGAATTTCCGCGACTGGCCAGAGGTCTATGACGCCTATGTCCAGCTCGCCGGCAATGGATTGAAGTCCGCACTCTACGACGGGCTCGGCGCCAAGGATCTGCTGGACCAGGTCGTCTCCGGTCGCAACCGGTGGTCGGAGATCTACGCCAAAGGCAGCGACGGTCCGGACGGAACCAAAGCACGCTTCATCCCGTCCGCCAATATCGCTCGGCCGCGGAGACCGATATCATGCGCGATCCACGGTTCAAGGAGTTCGCCGGTTACGTGCATCGCCTGCAAGCGATGCAGCCGGCGAAGGGGCTGGAGGGCGTCCGATGAAGTCAGAGGAAGGCCTCCAATAGGCCTGGACATCTGCTAAAAATATCATTATAGTGTGAGTTATGGATTGCAAGCTCGGTGCCTGCATCCTTCGATCTTGTGCGTCCCTGCGCATCCTCCCGAGGTCCTCCGCCCATGACCGTTTCCAGCACCGTCAACCGTGAGCAGTACGTCACCGACGGCGTGACCAGTGCCTTCGCGATCCACTTTCCGTTCTTCAACGACACCGACGTTCGGGCGATCTTCGTCGACGCCGACGGCAATGCCGCGACGCTAGCCCTCGACACCGATTTCACCGTCTCGGGTGGCGGCGGGGCTGGCGGCACTTTGACCGCGACGGTGCCGCCCGCGGGTGGCGGGACCTTCACCATCTATCGCGAGATCCCGTTCACGCAGGAAGATGACTATGTCGAGGGCGATCCGCTGCCCGCCGACACGCTGGAGGGCGGGTTCGATCGCGCAGCGATGCGCGACCAGCAGCTCAAGGACGCGACCGACCGCGCGCTCACCTTTCCAGTCACGGTCGATCCCAATGTCTCGGCCGTGCTGCCGAGCCCGATTGCCAACCAGGTGCTCGGCTGGAGTGCGGCCGGCGATGCGCTGGAGAACAAGAATCTGCCGGCCGGCACCGCGGTCTATGCCTCGACCGCCAACACCAACCTCGGCAGTTCGACCGGCGAAGCGGTGACGCCGAAGGCGCTGCACGATTCCATCTACAACACCGACGACACGACGGTTGCCGTCACTGGCGAGAGCACGGCGGTCTCCGCCGGCACCGCGAAAGTCACCTTCCGCCAGCCGCGCAAGATCACCCTCACCGGTATCCGCGCTTCGCTGAAGACCGCACAGGCCTCCGGTTCGATCCTCACGATCGATGTCAACGTGAACGGCGCCTCGATCCTCTCGACCAAGCTCACGATCGACAATACGGAGCGGACCTCTGTCACCGCCGCGACGCCAGCCGTCATCAGCGCCGCCACCATCAACGCCGATGATGAGATCACCATCGACGTCGATCAGATCGGCAACGGCACGGCGGCGGGACTCAAGGTCCAGTTCCTGGGGAGGATCGAGCCGTGAGATTCATCGCCGCGGCCGAGCAGAATTTCGCCAACCAGCAGGTCTATTCGGCGGCGCAGACCGGCGCCGCGTTCGTCGTGCCGACCGATGTGACGCTGCTCAAGGTCAAGCTTTGGGGCGCCGGCGGCGGCGCCGGCGGCGGCGGACAGGATGCCGGCGGTTCGACCGGCGGCGGCGGCGGCTTCGCCTATGACGAGCTCGCGGTGACACCGGGCGAGACGCTGCTGATCGATGTCGGCGGCGGGGGCGGGGGCGGGACGCGTTTTATCACCAGCACCAACTACGGCGCCGGTGGTGGTGGCGGCGGCTTCTCGGCCATCCGCCGCAGCTCAACCTATCTGGCGCAGGCCGGCGGCGGGGGCGGCGGCGGAGCCGGCGTGCACAGTGGCAGCGCTGCGGCGAGCCCCGGCGGTGCCGGCGGTGGCACGAATGGCGTGGCCGGGACCATCGGCGGCGGCAACTCTGCGCCGGGTGGTGGCGGCGGTGCCGGTACGGCATCCGCGGGTGGCGCGGGCGGAACCAGCGGCGGCGGCAATCCCGGCGTCGCCGGCAGCGCCAATCAGGGCGGTCGCGGCGGGCAGGATGCGACGCACCCGGTTCCCGGTGGCACAGCCGGCCTCAATGGCGGCGGCGCCGGCGGTGATACCGGCATCACGGGCGGTACCGCGACCGGTGGCGGCGGTGGCGGCGGCCGCTTCGGCGGCGGTGGCGGTGGCAAAGGAAGTTCTATCGACAGCGGCGGCGGTGGCGGCGGTGGCTCCGGTCTTACGACCGGCAGCAACAGCGTTCTGACTTCGGGCAGCGGCGTGAATGCCGGAAACAACGGCGACGCGGACTACACCGGCGCGGCCGGTCAAGGCGCCGCGGCGCCGGTGGCCAACACGAACGGCACCGCCGGCAATCCCGGCCGTGTCGTCATCATCTGGTGAAGGAGAGGCAGCATGTCAGACGTCGATCTCTCCCGAGCGCTCGGCAGGCTCGAAGGCAGCTTTGACGAGATCAAGGGGATGCTGCGGGACCAGAACGTGCAGCATGTCCGCGACAAGGAAGAGGCGAAGAGCGACCAGGATCGGCGACACGAAGAGAACAAGACCGAGTTTCGCCAGCTTCGGACTGCGATCGACAGCACCGCCACCATCGCCCAGGACGGCAAGAAATGGATCGATGATGAGGGACGCCCGCTGGTGAAGCGGGTTGGCGTCCTGGAGAGCGATCGCCGGGACGAGGCGGCGGAAAACCGCGGCCGGAAGGCCGCGTTCGGCATCATCTACGCGGCGATCGGCGCGGGCCTGACGGCGCTCGGTGCCGTCTCGGGCGATGCGATCGCCGCAATCCGGGGCATTTTCCATGGCGGATAAGCGCACAGGAGCGGCAGCCGGCGGCGCGCTCGCTCTTGCGCTCGGACTCATCGCCATTCTGGAAGGCTACGGCCCCCAGGTACGGCCTGGGGTCTATGCCTCCTATGTCGATGTCGCCGGGGTGGTGACGATCTGCAACGGCCACACCGGGACCGATGTGAAGCTCGGGCAGACGGTGGCCAGGGCGATCTGCGACGACATCGCCAACAAGGATCTGAGCGCGGCCTTTACGATCGAGGACCGATACATCCGAAGGCCGGAGGAACTGGAGCCCTGGGTGAGGGCGGCGGCCGCACTGTTCATCATCAATGTCGGAGAGGGTGGGTTCTCGCAGTCGTCGTTCCTGCGCCTGCTGAACCAACGGAAGATCACCGACGCCTGCAACGCGATGCTGCTCTGGAACAAAGCGCGCGCCGGACCGCAGGGCGCGCTGGTCGTGGTGCGTGGGCTCGTCAACCGTCGGCAGGCCGAGCGCCGACTCTGTCTCGGAGATCTGCCATGATGAAAATCTACCTCATCCTTGGCGCCGTCATAGTGGCGCTGCTCACGACCTCGGTCGTGCTGTGGTCACGGCTCGAGGCCAAGGATGCCAAGATCGCCAGCCTCACTCAGCAGCTTGAAGTCGCCGCCGCGGACGCGGTGCGCTGGCAGGCAGCAGCCGATCAGCGGCAAGGCATCATCGACCGTCAAGCCGCGACCCTGCGGCGCCTGGAGAGCGACGGCCAAGCCGCGCGCCGCATCGCCGCGGCCAACGCGGATAAGGCGGCCGAGCGCATCGCCGCGCTCGAGGTCCGGATCTCGCAACTGAAGGAGACGGCCCATGCACGGCCGCAAGACGTTCGCCTGCTTGGCCCTCTCGTCCGCGACGCTCTGCCAAGCCTGCAGCACTGACGCTTACAAGCCGGCGCCGATCCCGCCGGCGGTCGAGACCGTGACGGTCTATCGCGATCTCCCCGACGGGCTGCTCGCGCCCTGCGCCAAGCCGGTGTGGAATCCGGCCGAGATCGAGACCGACGTCGATCTGCTCGGCCTCACCGCCCGCATGACCGACGCCCTCGACCGTTGTGCCGACCAGGTGAACGGAATCCGCGCGATCTACGCTGCGCCGGGACCTGACACAAAACCATCCCCTTGAATATCCGAGCGGTCCGATCAAGATAGCGGGTATCGTCCCTCCCGCTGATCACAGGATCCCCGCAGATGCCGACCTTGTTTGACCCGATTGAGCTAGGGGCTATTCACGCGCCCAACCGTATCCTGATGGCACCGCTGACCCGCGGCCGAGGCACGCGCGAGCATGTGCCGACGCCGCTGATGGCCGAATACTATGCGCAGCGCGCGAGCGCCGGCCTCATCCTCTCCGAAGCGACCGGGATCAGCCGCCAGGGTCTGGGCTGGGCCTACGCACCCGGCCTCTGGACCGAAGCGCAGGTCGAAGGCTGGAAGCCGGTGGTCGCCGCCGTGCATCAGGCCGGGGGCCGCATCTTCGCTCAGCTCTGGCATATGGGTCGAATCGTGCATCCGAATTTCCTCGGCGGGGAGAAGGGAGTCTCGGCTTCCGCAACCACCGCGCCGGGTGAGATCCGGACCTACGAAGGCAAGGTGCCCCATGCCGAGGCCCGGCCGCTGGGGCTCGAAGAGATCCCCGGCGTGATCGCAGACTACCGCCAGGCGGCGAAGAATGCGCTGGCAGCCGGCTTCGACGGCGTTCAGCTCCACGCCGCCAACGGCTATCTGATCGATCAGTTCCTGCGCGACGGCACCAACAAGCGCACCGATGCTTACGGCGGCCCGATCGAGAACCGCATCCGCCTGTTGAAGGAAGCGACCGCGGCCCTGGTCGAGGTCGTCGGTGCCGATCGCACAGCGGTCCGGCTCTCGCCCAACGACGACCCGCAAGGCTGCGGCGATTCCAATTCGGAGGCGCTGTTCCTTGCCGCGGTCAATGCGCTCAACGATTTCAACCTTGCCTTCCTCGAGATGCGCGCCTCGCGGCCGGAAAGCACCTTCCGCCCCGGCACGCGCGATCTGGTGCCGCAGATCCGCAAGGCCTATCGCGGCAAGCTGATCATCAACTCCGACTATCACCTTGAGGATGCGACGGCGGCGCTGGCATCCGGGCGCGCCGATGCAATCACCTTCGGCCGCACCTTCCTTGCCAACCCGGATCTGGTCGCACGCCTGAAGGCCAATGCGCCGCTGAATAAACCCGATCCGGAAACGTTTTACACGCAAGGTGCGGAGGGCTATACCGACTACCCGACGCTCGACCGCGCCGCCGCCGCACAGTAGCAGCAGCTTCCGAACACCAGGATCACCACGGCCAATCCATGAATCACTATCTGCGCTTGGCCGTGGTGCTGGGTCTCATCACCGCGGTCGGACCTTTCGCCGTCGATATGTATCTGCCGGCGCTGCCGACCATCGGCGGAAGCCTGAACGCGAGCATGGCCGCTGTGCAGGCCAGCCTGATGGCATTCTTCATTGTCTTCGGCGTCTGCCAGCTGTTCTACGGCCCGCTCGCGGACATCTTCGGGCGCAAGCTGCCGATCTATGGTGGCCTCGTGCTGTTCGCGATCGGCAGTGTCGGCTGTGCGCTCTCGCCGGACATCGAGACCCTGATCGCCTTCCGCGTCCTGCAGGCCTTCGGCTCCTGCGCCGGCATGGTGATCCCGCGGGCCATCGTGCGCGACCTTCACACCGGACACGAGGCGACGCGCCTCATGTCATTGCTGCTGCTGGTGATGAGCACTTCGCCGATCATGGCGCCGTTGTTCGGCAGCGGCGTCATCGCCGTCATCGGCTGGCGTGGCGTGTTCTGGGCGCTGACGGTCGCTGCGTTGATCGCGCTCGGCTTGGCCCTGTTCGCGTTGGAGGAGACCCGACCGCGCGAAGCCCGTATCGGCAGCAGCTGGGGCGGCTCCTTCCGTGCCTATGGGCACCTGCTGAAGGATCGCCACTTCATCGGCCTTTCACTGGTCGGCGCATTCGGCCTCTCGGCATTCTTCGTCTACCTCGGCAATTCACCTTTCGTGCTGAAGCAACAGTACGGACTTTCGGAATGGGGCTTCAGCATCTGCTTCTCGCTGAATGCGGCTTCGTTCTTCGGCTTCAGTCAATTGACCGGCACTTTGACCAAGCGCTACGGCCTGGCGCCGGTCGTTCGCGTCGCCGTGGCCGGCATGGCGCTGACCATGACCGTCCTCGCGTTGGTGATGCTTGCCGGCTTCCAGAGCCTGCCGGTGATGATCGTCGGCCTGTTTCTTGGCTACGGCTTTCTCGGACTGGTGCTGCCGACAAGCGGCGTGCTCTCGCTGGAGAATCACGGTGCGATCGCCGGCGCCGCCTCGGCCCTCGGCGGAGCCATCGGCATGATGGTGGGCGCCGCGATTATGGCCTTGAGCGGCCTCTTCGCCAAAGCCGGCGCGCAGCCCATGGTCGCCATGATCGCGCTCTGCGCCATCCTGGCCTGCATATTCACCTTCGTGACGCTGCGGAAACCGCAGCCGGATCATCTGGCGCGGGCTACTCGTTGACCAGGAAGACGACGTAGCCGCGGAACCAGGGATTGGCGGCGAGATATGCTGGCGCGTTCCAATCTCCGCCTTGCAAGAGGCCGATCCGGAACGGGATCTGCAACCGGGCCAGCGCCGAGAGATAGCCTGCATAGTCCGGGATGACGCGTCGGCCCTGGTAGATCTGCAGCACAACCTCATCCGCCACGCCGCCCAAAGCGGCAATGCCGCCACGGTCGCCGTTCCGGCTCCAGTCGAGCAAGCCGGTGATGGAGAGCAGGCAATCGCCCGGCAGGCGTCGCTTCAGATCGGCAAGGAAGACAGCATAATTCTCCAGATGCCGGGTGCCGGCATCGAAATCGATCTGCAGGCCGACGACCTTGCTTCCCGCGGCGCGCCAGCGCCCGAGTGCCGCGAGCACCTGGTTGTAGACACTGTCCGGCCAGTCGAGTGTCTCGACCCGCACGACCATCCAAACATCGGCGTCCAAGACTTTCGGGAGAGCAGGGCGCTGGGAAACGAGTCGGACAGGCTCGCCGTCATTCACCTGGCCCTGCAGGAGATAGAGACTGCGCGCTGCCGCCAGCACCGCCTGGGGTTTCACGCCCGCCCAGAGAAAGAAGGCGTCGTAGTCGCCGGCATTGGTGGGCGCCGCCATTGCGGACGGCGCCCACAACAGCAACAAGGCGGCGAAGACTGCGCGCATAGCGTTACCAGTAACCCTGAAGTTCCTTCGCCCATTTCGAATTGGGATAGCGCTTCTTCAACTGCTGGAACCAGGCCTTGCGCCGCTCCTGCGGCACGTCCTCGCCGCCGCAGGAATTGATCTGCGCCGGCGCATAGCAGCGCACGGCGCGGAACAGCGCATAAGCCTTGTCCTCCGACGGCGTCTTCGCACTGGCGATCAGTGCCTGATAGACATCGAAGCGTGCGTAAGGACCGCCCGCGAACTGGGATGTCGTGCTGCCGAGCTGATCGGCCTCCGGCTGGGTGTCGAGCAGGTTCTGATCGAACCCATTGGCGCGCATGAAGTCGGCAAGGCAGAGCAGGGGCTTCGGTGCCTTCGGATTCTTGGCGAGCTTCGCCGCCGTTTCTTTCAGCGGTCCGCATCCATAATCGCCGAGCGTCGTTGTCTGCGTGAAAACGCCGAGCGGCACTGGCTCGGTGGTGCTGAGACCACCGACATAGCCTTCGATCGGAGCGTCGGTCCGCACCAGCGCCGCATCTTGCACGAAATCCGCATATTGCCCGCGTGTCACCTCTTTATAGAGCAGGACATAGAGGGCAGTGTCGCGCTCATGCTGTGGCAGCGTCGTATCTTTCGCCTGGCGTCGCAGCAGATCCGGACCGGCGACGTTCCGGAGCAGGATCTCGCGGATGCTCGGATTGGTGATCTTTGAATCCGCGGCGAAGACCGCGTCGAGCTGGCCGGAACGCTCGTCGTGCAAGGCAAGCGCCAGCTCGACAGCGGGTCGCTGCAGCGGTTGTGCGCTCGCGGCAAGTATCCCCAGCCAATGGTCACGGGCGCCGGCATCCTTCTGTGCCTCCAGCGCTATGCCGCGCAGCATTTGCCGGCTGAAATCGAGGTAGCTCAATGGCCCATGCGGCGCCATCGCCGGAATGCCCGCAAGCACGGCGTCCGGATTCTTCCCGATATAGAAGTCGTGGGCAGCCAGCAGATAGTCGAACAAAGCGGGATTCGCGGCAAAGACCGAGCGCTGTGCCTCGATCTCGCCACGGGTGATCGGTGTCCCGCCTTCGCGCATGCGGAGAAGATCATCGACCGCCAGCAGAACGGGATCGCCGGCGGGCTCAAAGCCCGGAGCCATCAGCAGCTTGTTGTCGATCTCATCCAGCAAGGCGATGTCAGCCATGCCGCCAGGGCCGGCAGGCGGAGCCGCGAACATCTCTTTATATGCAGCCGCGAGCGGATCGGTGCGCTTGCCGAGCCAATAGACCCGGCGCAGCAAGCCGCGCGCAGATGCCGCATAGGCACCTTGTGGATAGGCGCTGAGGTAATCCCGGAAGCCGGCTTCGGCCGCATCGATGATCTTGGGATCGGCCGCGGTCTCTTTCGGATAGCCATACTCATCGAACGCACCGATTTGCGCGCGATTAACTTCGACACGAGCCAGCATGTACCGCGCGGTCTCGGCGAGCCATGGCTGGCTGGCTGAAGTCAGGCTGGAGAAGCTCGTCTTCGCGGCATCATAGTCGCCGGCGTAGAAGGCCTGCGCACCCTGGAGATACGCGGCAAAGCTCTTGCCGAGCGGCGACTGCACCGATTGCAGCGCCTCCGTGGGCGCGCCGCCCGTGGACGCGGAGGCACAATCCGGCTGCATTCCCTGACGTGCTGTGATCAGCGCGGTGCGCTCGGCTTCGGGGATTTCGGTCGCGACGTTCACCTGCGCGACGAAAGCGGCGCTCCCGGTCCCATTGCTTCGGCATCGCGAGCCTTCGCCATAGGCATACTCATCGTCGCCTTCCGTCTCCGCCGGCGCCGGGGTGAAGCGATGGGCGAAGATCGGCCATTCGGCAAAGGGATCCGGCGTGCCATTGCCGGCCGGCGGCTCGATCGGCGTGCCGCGCTGATCGAGGACGAGCAGCAACAGATTGACCCGGGTGTCGTTCCCGGGGCCGAGCATCGCCATATTGTCACAGTCGGCCAGATCCCGGTGCACCAGCGTCCAGGACGGCTCACACCACATATCGAAACTGGCTGCCGCCGGGCGCTGCCACAGCGCGGTCGCAAACAGCAGAAGCGAGAAGGCAATGAGCCGGTTCATTCTGTCTTTCCCCCGAAGTCGCTATGGGTGGATCTGATCGCGCCGATTGATCTGCGTCAACTGCGGATTGCCGCCGGCCACGGCTGCGGCGCTCCGCCGCGCGGCTTGCGTAAAGATCTTTCTCGAACTTTGATCAGTATCAAAGATCGCAAGCCGATATATTTATAACTTTGCACCGTGAAGGCGCCGTGGGCGCGCAAAGGGCGGATTACCGGTGCAAGTTAGAAGGCAAATCCTGCGACGGCCGAGGGCGCTCGATTCCTGGGTCAAAATCCTGGCGATGCTTTGCGTCGCCGCCGTCCTTTGTGCGCCAGCGCTTTTCACCGGCTCGCCCGCAGAGGCCAAGGGTTTCGGCGCATACCTTCAAGACGTGAAACCGGAAGAGGTTTTCCCCGGCGCTGATCGTTTCGGCGCGAAGGATGGCAAGCCGGCGGCGATGCCCGCATTCAAGGGCGAGCAACTGCTCGGCTACGTCTTCGAGGCGAGCGACATCGGTTATTCGGGCAAGCCGATCCGTATGCTGGTCGGGCTGAACAAGGACGGCGTCATCGTCGGCTTGAAGGTGACCGAGCACCATGAGCCCATCCTGTTGGCGGGCATTCCGCCGAAGAAGCTCGACGCCTTCATTCAAGCCTTTGTCGGGCGCAATATCATCGAATCGGCGCAAAAGACGAGTGACGCGCAGGTTGACGCAATCTCGGGCGCGACCGTCACCGCGATCGTCATCAACGACAGCATCAGCCGCACAGCGCTGAAGATCGCGAAGACCCGCGGGATGGCCGGATTCGCTGTGGCGGCCCCGGCGGCTTCCGCCGCGCCGACCGGCCAGCGCGTCCTCGCGCAGATTCCCTTCCAGGCGAGCGACTGGCAGACACTTACCGGTGACGGTTCGATCCGCCGCCTGCATCTCCTGAACAGTGATGTGGATGCCGCCTTCCGGAAGATCGGTGTGGGCAGTGGCGAGCCCTTCATCCGTCCCGGCGTGCCGACCGCGGACTTCATCGATCTCTATGTGGCGCCGGGACG
>Ga0209257_1000560_pt1 | contig 63396 bp, 53 predicted proteins | sample AraplaCvi_mCL_r2_FD_184277 | JGI IMG/M metagenome (GOLD analysis project Ga0209257, IMG submission 184277) | Arabidopsis root microbial communities from North Carolina, USA - plate scrape MF_Cvi_mCL_r2 (SPAdes) (version 2) | ecosystem: Host-associated > Plants > Roots > Endosphere | place: USA...
CGGCCTGCGTCTGCCGGTGGTGCGTGTGGGCCGTTTCGCCGGCCAGTACGCCAAGCCGCGTTCGACCGACACCGAAACCCGCGACGGCGTGACCTTGCCCAGCTACCGCGGCGATCTGGTCAACCAGCCCGAGTTCACCGCCGAGGCGCGCATCCCCGATCCGCGTCGCATGATCAAGGCGCATGCGCGCTCGGCGATGACCATGAACTTCGTCCGCGCGCTGATCGACGGCGGCTTCGCCGACCTGCATCACCCCGAGTACTGGAACCTGAACTGGGTGGGCTACTCGCCCAACGCCAACGAATACCAGCAGATGGCCACCTCCATCGGCGATGCGGTGCGTTTCATGGAAACGCTGGCCGGTTCGGAAGTGCATAACCTCAACCGCATCGATTTCTACACTTCGCACGAAGCGCTGTTGCTGCCGTACGAAGAAGCGCTGACCCGCGAAGTGCCGCGCCAGTGGGGCTGGTTCAATCTGAGCACGCATTATCCGTGGATCGGCATGCGCACCGCCGCAGTCGACGGCGCGCACGTGGAATACCTGCGTGGCGTGCGCAATCCGATCGCGCTTAAAGTCGGACCGTCGGTGAATCCCGACCAGCTGCTGCGCCTGATCGACATCCTCAACCCGGAAGACGAGCCGGGCCGCCTGACCTTCATCCACCGCATGGGCGCTGCGCAGATCGCCGAGAAGCTGCCGCCGCTGCTGGAGGCGGTGCGTCGGGACGGTCGCCGCGTGTTGTGGGTGTGCGATCCGATGCACGGCAACACCGAAAGCACTTCCAACGGCTACAAGACTCGCCGATTCGACAACATCCGTGGCGAAGTGGAGCAGTCGTTCGATCTGCACGCTGCGGCCGGCACGCGCCTGGGCGGCGTGCATCTGGAGCTGACCGGCGAAGACGTGACCGAATGCACCGGCGGCGCGCGCGAGCTCACCGATGTGGATCTGGAACGTGCCTACCGCTCTACGGTGGATCCGCGCTTGAACTACGAGCAATCGCTGGAAATCGCGATGTCGATCGTACGCAAGCAGAACCAGCTGGCGACGCCGGCTGCGCGGTAAGACAAAGGCTTCGAATCAGATTCGGGATTTACGCTGGGGTGCCAGCGTCGGCAGGTATTCCGGCGGCTTGCGCGCACGCGTGAGCTGCTCGTAGGCGTAGCCCAGCCCCAGCAGGCGCGCCTCGCTCCACGCCGGTCCCATGAACACGATGCCCAGCGGCAGGCCGCTGCTGCTGCCCATGGGCACAGTCAGGCTGGGATAGCCTGCGACGGCAGCGGCCCCATATCCGGCGCCGGGGAAATGATCCCCTGCGACCGTATCGGTGACCCAGGCCGGGCCGGTAGCGGGTGCGATCAAGGCGTCCAGTTGCTGTTGTTTGAGTGCAACATCGATGCCCTCGGGGCCGGCCAATCTGCGCGCACGCGAGCGGGCGGTGATGTAGGTCTCTTCGCCCAGCCCGCCGCGCGCGTTGGCCCGTTCGAACAGGTCCTGGCCGAAGAACGGCATTTCCGATTTCACGTATTGCTGGTTGTAGCCGATCAGCTGGGTCAGCGTTTTCAGCGGCGCGTCGTACTTGGCCAGATAACGCTCCAGGCCGGCTTTGAACTCGTATTCCATCAACACGATTTCGTCCGCGTCCCACTGGCCATCGGTGGGAATCTCCGCATCCACCACCGTTGCTCCTGCCTCGCGCATGCTCTTGATCGCCTCTTCCATGGCAGCGGCCGCATCCGGGTGGATGGCGAACTTGCTGCGCAGTACGCCTATGCGCGCGCCTTTCAAGGAATCGGCGCGCAGGTGCGACTGATAATCCAGGGTGATGTTCCAGGCGGCGTTGGCCGTGGCAGGATCCTCGGGGTCGCGGCCGGCCATCACGCTGAGCAACTGCGCCGCGCCTTCGACCGTACGCGTCATTGGACCGGCGGTGTCCTGGCTATAGGAAATGGGGATGATGCCTTCGCGGCTGACCAGCCCTACGGTCGGCTTCAACCCCACCACGCCGTTCATGGCGGCCGGGCAGATGATGCTGCCATCTGTTTCGGTGCCGATGGCGGCCGCCGCCAGGTTGGCGGCCACTGCCACTGCGCTGCCCGAACTGGAACCGCAGGGATTGCGGTCCAGCACGTAAGGGTTGCGCGTTTGTCCGCCGCGCCCACTCCAACCGGAGGTGGAACGGGTGGAACGGAAGTTGGCCCATTCGCTCAGGTTGGCTTTGCCCAAGATCACTGCGCCGGCGGCGCGCAGGCGGCGCACCAGGAACGCGTCGTTGGCCGGGTGGAAGTCCTTCAACGCCAGGGACCCGGCGGAATTGGCCATAGGTACGGCGGCTATGTTGTCCTTGATCAGAATCGGAATGCCGTGCAGCGGCCCGCGCAATGCATTGGTCTTGCGCTCGACATCGCGCAAGGTTGCTTCCTTCAGCGCGTCCCGATTGACTTCGATCACGGCGTTGAGGGAAGGTCCGGCCTTGTCGATGGCCGCGATGCGGTTGAGGTAGGCCTGGGTCAAAGTGCGGCTGTCGATCTCGCCGCGCTGCATGCGCTCCTGCAGGTCGGCGATGCTGAGTTCGGCGTAGATGAAATCGGTGGGTGCCGAGGAGCTTTGCGCGATGCTGGCATCGGGAGCCGTGCCGGCATCGCATGCGGCAAGCGCCAAGGTACTGGCCAGCAACAACAGGGGTAGCCGCATTGCGTTGGTCCTACTGGGAGCCTGATCCGGCAGGCTACCCAGCATCGGTTTCCTGCGCAATGGCGCCCAGATCAGGACTTGCGGCGCTTGACCAGGTCGCGCGCCAGCACCGCCACTACGATCAGGTTGAGCACCAGAACGGCCCAGGTGTGCCAACCGTTGTGGTGGTACAGCGCGTACACGTCAAGCGGCAGATAGGCCGCGGTGCCTACGCAACCCAGCCAGGATGCCCACGCCTTGGCGCGCCACAAGCCCCAGGCTTCGACCAAGCGCCAGACCGCGTACAGCGACACCACCGCCACCGCCAAATGCACGGCGCCGGGGTTGATGGCATCCAGCAGCGAGGGCAGGGTGCCGTGGGCCGGATCGAGGTTGAATTTTGCGATCAGCGCTGCGATCGCGTTGCGCAACGGCTGCGGCCCCAGCACTTCCAGGCTGGCGGCCGCCACCAGGGCCAACAGACCCTTCAGGCCCTCGAACAGGGCCAGTACATGCAAACCCGGATGCGCTTGCGGAGCCGGGTTGTAGGCGGTTTCCGTCACTACAGCAATGAGCGGATCAGGCCGCGCGTGAGGCGCGCTTGCGGTCGCTTTCGCTGAGGAACTTCTTGCGCAGGCGGATTTCCTTCGGGGTAACTTCCACCAGCTCGTCGTCCTCGATGAAATCCAGGGCCTGCTCCAGCGTGTACTTGATCGCCGGGGTCAGCTTGATGGCGTCGTCCTTGCCCGAAGCGCGCATGTTGGTCAGCGGCTTGGTCTTGATGGCATTGACGGTCAGATCGTTGTCCTTGGAGTGGATGCCGATCAGCTGGCCTTCGTACACGTTGTCGCCCTCGGCGGCGAACAGCTTGCCGCGTTCTTCCAGCGGGCCGAGGGAATAGGCCGGCGTGGCGCCAGGCGCATTGGCGATCATCACGCCGTTCTGGCGCTTGGCGATGGCGCCCTGTTCCTTGGGACCGTAGTGATCGAACACATGGAACAGCAAGCCCGAACCCTGGGTCAGGGTGCGGAACTCGTTCTGGAAACCGATCAGGCCGCGGGCCGGGATCATGTAGTCCAGGCGTACGCGTCCCTTGCCGTCGGGCTCCATGTTCTTCAGCGCGCCCTTGCGGACGCCCAGCTTTTCCATGACGCCGCCCTGGTGCTGCTCTTCGATATCGACGACCAGCTGCTCGACCGGCTCCATCTGCTGGCCGTCGATTTCCTTGATGATGACTTCCGGGCGCGACACGGCCAGCTCGAAGCCTTCGCGGCGCATGGTTTCGATCAGCACCGACAGGTGCAGCTCGCCACGGCCGGAGACCAGGAACTTGTCCGGGTCCGAACCTTCCTCGACCTTCAGCGCCACGTTGTGCAGGGTCTCGCGTTCCAGGCGCTCGCGGATCTGGCGGCTGGTGATGAACTTGCCGCCGCTGTGTTCCTTGCTGCCGGCGAACGGCGAGTTGTTGACCTGGAAGGTCATGCTGATGGTCGGCTCGTCCACGGTCAGCGCAGGCAGCGCTTCGGGCGTGTCCAGCGCGCAGATGGTGTCGGAGATGCTGAGGTCGGCCACGCCGGAGATGGCGACGATGTCGCCCGCTTCGGCTTCTTCCACTTCGATGCGCTCCAGGCCCAGGAAGCCCAGCACCTGCAGCACCTTGCCCTGGCGCTTCTTGCCGTGGCGGTCGATCACGCTGACCGGCATGTTGGTGCGCACCTTGCCGCGCTGGATGCGGCCGACGCCGATCAGGCCGACGAAGTTGTTGTAGTCCAGCTGGCTGACGCGCATCTGGAACGGACCTTCGCGGTCGACCTCCGGCGGCGAGACGTGCTTCATGATCGCTTCGTACAGCGGGGTCATGTCGCCTTCGCGGGCGGCGTCGTCCAGGCTGGCGTAGCCGTGCAGGGCCGAGGCGTAGACGATGGGGAAGTCGAGCTGTTCGTTGGTCGCGCCCAGCTTGTCGAACAGGTCGAACACCTGGTCGATCACCCAATCCGGGCGCGCGCCCGGACGGTCGATCTTGTTGACCACCACGATCGGCTTGAAGCCCATCGCGAAGGCCTTCTGGGTGACGAAGCGGGTCTGCGGCATCGGACCGTCCATCGCATCGACCAGGATCAGCACCGAGTCGACCATCGACAGCACGCGCTCCACTTCGCCGCCGAAGTCGGCGTGTCCGGGGGTGTCGACGATGTTGATGCGGTTGCCCTGCCAGTTGATGGCGGTGTTCTTGGACAGGATCGTGATGCCACGTTCCTTTTCCTGGTCGTTGCTGTCCATCATCCGCTCGGTGGTGACCGTGCGTTCGCTGAACGTGCCCGACTGCTTGAGCAGGCAGTCTACGAGGGTGGTCTTGCCGTGGTCGACGTGGGCGACGATGGCGATATTGCGGAGGTTCTGAATGGACATGACGAAAGGCGCGATTTTGGAGCCGCGCTCGGGGCAGGGAAGGAAGCCGCGTATTATAGCGGGTTAAACCCGTGCTTTAGCTCGGAAGCGACCCGGAAAAGGGACCGATTGCGGCCGCCGCCGCCCCGCGGGCGGTTTTGATCGGTAAAACCGCCCCAATCCTGAGGAATTCGCTGAACTGTTTCCTTCGCTGTCATCAACCATGGAGTCCCCAATGTCCCTGACCGCCACCTTCGACACCGCCCGCGGCCCCATCAAGATCGAGCTGTACCCCGACAAGGCCCCGCTGACGGTCGCCAATTTCGTCAATCTGGCCCAGCGCGGCTTCTATGACGGCCTCAGCTTCCACCGCGTCATCCCCGATTTCATGATCCAGGGCGGCTGCCCGGAAGGCTCCGGCCGCGGCGGCCCGGGCTACCGTTTCGAGGACGAAACCAATAACGGCGTGCGCCACGAGCGCGGCGTGCTGTCCATGGCCAATGCCGGCCCCAACACCAACGGCAGCCAGTTCTTCATCACCCACGTGGCCACCCCGTGGCTGGACGGCAAGCACACGGTGTTCGGCAAGGTCCTGGAAGGCCTGGACGTGGTCGATAGCGTGGCCGGTGGCGACGCCATCAATTCCGTGAAGATCGAGGGCGATGCCTCTGCGCTGCTGGCCGCAAAGGCCGACCGCGTGGCCGAGTGGAACCGTCACCTGAGCGCCTGATGCGTTAGCGCCCGTGGGGCGGGCTTCATGCCCGCCCCACAACGAAACCAGCCCACCGGCGCAAGGCGGCGCGCGCGCCGCGCATGCTAAAATTTTGCGCCGCAATAAACGGTCCGCGGCACCCTGTCCGTTCCCTCACCCCACGAGGTTTCCGCAATGCTCCAGCTAGCAGGACGCATGGGCCGCGCCAAGCCCAGCGCGATCATGGCAGTCGCCGAAAAGGCCAAGAAGCTCAAGGCCGCCGGTCGCGACATCATCAGTCTCTCCATCGGCGTTCCCAATTTCCTGCCGGGCGAACACGTCTACCAGGCTGCGCGCGACGCGCTGGCCAAGGATTCGGGACAGTACGGTTCAAACCGTGGCGCCGACGCGTTGCTGGACGCGTTCCTGAAACACATGGAAGACCTGGGCCTGACCGGCTACACCCGCGCCAACCTGTCCACCGGCATCGGCGCCAAGCACGTGCTCTACAACCTGGCCGAAGCGCTGCTGGACGAAGGCGACACCATCGCTTTCCCGGTGCCGTACTGGACCACTTACGTCGACATCGCCGAGATCGTCAACGCCAAGATCCTGGAACTGCCGTGCCCGGCCAGCCAGGACTACAAGCTCACCGTCGCCCAGCTGGACGCGGCGCTGGCGACCAAGCCGAAGGTGTTCCTGTTCAACAATCCTTCCAATCCGACCGGCATGGTCTACACCAAGGAAGAGATCATCGCCTTGGCCGATGTGCTGGTGAAGTATCCGGACACCTGGATCATCACCGACGACATCTACAACCGCATGCTGTTCGACGGGCTGGAGTACTACAACTTCGTGCAGGCGCGCCCGGAACTGCGCGAGCGCACCGTGTTCGTGGACTCGCTGTCCAAGACCTACGGCATGCCCGGCTGGCGCGTGGGCTTCATGGCGGGGCCGGAATCGATCGCCAAGGCCGTGACCACGCTCAATTCCAACCACATCACCAACATCCCCGAAGTGACCACGGCCGCGGCCGTCGCAGCATTGACCGGCCCGCAGGACGTCACCGAAGCCAAGAACCTGGAATTCCAGGGCAAGCGCGATCTGGTCATGGCTGCGCTGGCCGAAATTCCAGGCGTGGTGTGTCCGCGTCCGCGCGGCGCGTTCTACGTGTTCCCGGACATCAGCGTGGCCTTCGGCAAGTCGCATGACGGCAACGTGATCCACAACGACATCGATTTCTGCAATGCGCTGCTGGAAGCCAAGGGCGTGGCCTGCGTGCCGGGTTCGGCATTCGGCGAGCCGCGCGCGCTGCGCATCAGCTACACCTGCCCGACACCGCAGCTGGCGCCTGGCATGCAGCGTATCCAGGAATTTTTTGCTGAATTGCGGTGATTCGGGATTCGGGATTTGAGATTGGCAACAGCAGATCCCGCATCCATGAAACACCAATCACCAATCCCGAATCACGAATCACGGAGCTCCATAATGAAAACCCCCGTTCGAGTTGCCGTCACCGGCGCCGCTGGCCAGATCGGCTACGCGTTGCTGTTCCGCATCGCCTCCGGCGAAATGCTGGGCAAGGACCAGCCGGTGATCCTGCAGTTGCTGGAACTGCCTATCGACAAGGCCCAGGCCGCGCTGAAGGGCGTGATGATGGAGCTTGAGGACTGCGCGTTCCCGCTGCTGGCCGGCATGATCGGCACCGATGATCCGGAAGTGGCGTTCAAGGACGCCGACGTGGCCCTGCTGGTCGGCGCGCGTCCGCGCGGCCCGGGCATGGAGCGCAAGGACCTGTTGCTGGAAAACGCGAAGATCTTCACGGCCCAGGGCGCGGCCTTGAACAAGGTCGCTTCGCGCAACGTGAAGGTGCTGGTGGTCGGCAACCCCGCCAACACCAATGCCTACATCGCCATGAAGTCGGCCCCGGACCTGCCGGCGAAGAACTTCACCGCGATGCTGCGCCTGGACCACAACCGCGCGCTGTCGCAGCTGGCCAACAAGGCCGGCGTGGCGGTGGGCGATATCGAGAAGCTGATCGTGTGGGGCAACCACAGCCCGACCATGTACCCGGACTACCGCTTCGCCACCGTCAATGGCGCTTCGTTGAAGGACAAGATCAACGATGCGGCCTGGAACAGCGACGCGTTCATTCCGCAGGTGGGCAAGCGCGGCGCGGCGATCATCGAGGCGCGCGGCCTGTCCTCGGCGGCGTCGGCCGCCAATGCGGCCATCGACCATATCCGCGACTGGGTGCTGGGCAGCAACGGCAAGTGGGTGACCATGGGCGTGCCGTCCGACGGCAGCTACGGGATTCCCGAAGGCGTGATGTACGGCGTGCCGGTGATCACGGCCAATGGCGAATACACCCGCGTGGAAGGTCTAGAAGTCGATGCGTTCAGCCGCGCGGCCATGGACAAGACCTTGGCGGAGCTGGAAGAAGAGCGCGCCGGCGTGGCGCACCTGCTGGGCTGATCCTTGCATTCAAGCGGGACCTGCAACGCCGGGCTTGCCCGGCGTTGTTGTTTCTGGCGCATATCAGACTCTCTCGCTAGCCCAACCCTGCCTCCCCCTTTGAAAAAGGGGGAGCAAAAGCTGAGGCCACGGAGCGACTAAGACCATCGTCGGACGGCCACACCCTCCGCCTGGGACTATGCTCGCCGGATTGGAAATGAGCCCGGGTGCCGACATGGGTTATGAAGAGACCTATCGCCGTTCGATCGAACAACCCGAGGCGTTCTGGGCCGAGGAAGCCAAAGCCATCCATTGGCACAAGCCGCCGCAGCGGATACTCGATTATTCCAACCCGCCGTTCCGCCGATGGTTCGTAGGCGGGCAGACCAACCTCTGTTACAACGCGGTCGACCGTCATCTGCCCGAGCGCGCCAACCAGCTCGCGCTGGTCGCCATCTCCACCGAAACCCACGTCACCCGCGAGATCACCTACGCGGAGTTGTATCGCGAAGTGAACGCCTTCGCGGCGATTCTGCAGAAACTGGACGTAGGCCGTGGCGACCGCGTAGTCATCTACATGCCCAACATGGCCGAAGCAGTGTTCGCCATGCTGGCCTGCGCACGCATCGGCGCGGTGCATTCGGTGGTTTTCGGCGGTTTCGCCGCGCACAACCTGGCGCTGCGCCTGGACGATGCGACGCCGAAACTGCTGATCGCCGCCGACGCGGGCATGCGCGGCGGCAAGGTGCTGCCGTACAAGACGCTGGTGGACCAGGCCTGCGCGCAATCGCAAGCGCCGCCGCCCAAGGTGCTCATCGTTTCGCGCGGCCTGGACCCGGCGCTGCCGAAGGTGGAAGGTCGCGACGTGGACTATGCCACGCTGCGTGAGCAAGTCGGCGACGCCGAAGTGCCCGTGGCGTGGCTCGAGTCCAACGAACCGAGTTACCTGCTCTATACCTCCGGCACCACCGGCAAACCCAAAGGCGTGCAGCGCGATGTGGGCGGGTACGCGGTGGCGTTGGCTTTGTCGATGCGCACGGTGTTCGACGTCGCCCCGGGGCAGGCGATGTTCTCCACTTCCGACGTCGGCTGGGCGGTGGGGCATTCCTACAACGTGTACGGGCCGCTTATCGGCGGGGCCACATCGCTGTTGTACGAAGGCTTGCCTTTCAGTCCCGATGCCGGCATCTGGTGGGCGCTGTGCGAAAAGTACGGCGTGCGCACGATGTTCTCTTCGCCGACGGCGATCCGGGTTTTGAAGAAGCACGATGTGCGTTTCATACGTGAGCACGATCTGTCCAAGTTGCAGTACCTTTTCCTGGCGGGCGAACCTCTGGACGAGCCGACCGCGCACTGGATCCACGACGCGCTGGGCAAGCCGATCATCGACAACTACTGGCAGACCGAAACCGGTTGGCCGGCGATCACCTTGCTGCCCGGGCTGGACATGAAGCCGGTAAAATTCGGTTCGCCGGGTTTTCCGAATCTCGGTTACCGGATGAAAGTGATCGACGAAAGCGACGGCGTGGAAGTGGCGCCCGGCCGCAAAGGCGTGTTGGTGATCGAACCGCCACTGCCGCCGGGATGCATGACCACGATCTGGAACGATGACGCGCGCTTCGTCAAAAGCTATTTCAGCCACTTCAAGCAACTGTTGTACAGCTCGCTGGATTGGGCCATACGCGATGAGGATGGATATACCTTCATCCTGGGCCGCACCGACGATGTGATCAACGTAGCGGGCCATCGGTTGGGTACGCGCGAGATCGAGGAATCGGTTTCCGGTTACGGCGGCGTTGCCGAAGCGGCGGTCATAGGCGTTTACGACGAGTTGAAAGGGCAGGTGCCGGTGGTGTTCGCCACCTTGCGGAAGAACACCGAAGAACCGCACGAGCGCGTGGCCGCCGCCGATGGCATGCGGCGTGCGGTGGAGCACAACCTGGGAGCGGTGGCACGGCCCGCCCGCGTCTACATCGTCAATGCCTTGCCCAAGACGCGCTCGGGCAAGCTGCTGCGGCGCTCGCTGCAGGCGCTGGCGCAAGGCACCGATCCGGGCGATCTGTCCACGCTGGACGATCCCAATGCTCTGGAGGAAATAAAGAAGGCGTTGTTGCGGGGGCCGGAAGTGGGGGGTTGAAATTCGAGACGGCGTTGCGATGCGCGTCGCCGTTATCGATTGTGCAGCTTTTGCTATCGACGAAGCGCACCGAATTGAAGCGACTCAACATTCAAAGACGTCATCCCGGCGAATGCCGGGACCCATCCAATCGCAAACGCGCACTTCCCGAAAAGTCACGTCCAATAGAACGCCGCGCATTCGATCTCTGCGTAATTTCCAGAGCAGCCAAGGATGGATCCCGGCATTGGCCGGGATGACGGTCGATTGGGGAAGGGTGTTTCGTCATTCCTCCTGCGCCGGCGACACTCCGGTGTAACTCGCACGCGGGCGTATCAACCTGCCTAAAGCCTGTTGCTCCAGCGCATGCGCCAACCATCCAGCCAAGCGGCCTGCGGCGAACATCACCAATGCAGGGGTGGCCGGCAATCCATGCGCCTGGCAGATGGAAGCCAGCAGGAAATCGATGTTGGGCCATTGCCCGCTGATTTCCTCGGTGACAGCGATGATTTCTTCAAGCCGCACCATCATCGGCGTGCCGCTCTGCGTGCGGCGCAAGCGCGACAGGATTTCGGCGGCGCGAGGATCGCCGTGCGGATACAGGGCGTGGCCGAAGCCGGGCAGGTCGTCGCCGCGCTGCCAGCGGGTTTCGATGAAATCGCGAACCGAGGACGCATCGCCGGCATCCGCGATCAATGCATGCGCGCGAGCCGTGGCGCCACCGTGGCGTGGGCCTGACAACGCGGCCAAGCCGCTGCAAACCGTGGCGTGCAGGTGCGCGCCGGTGGAGGCGACCACGCGTGCAGCGAAGGCCGAAACATTCAACTCATGATCGGCGCAGACCACCAGCGCCGCGCGCACGAGTTCGGCGAAGTTCTCGTCACCCGGTATCCAACTGTTGGCGAGCAATCGATGCACCGGCCCGGCGAACGGCGGTTGCGCGACCAGCAGCGCGGCGTTGTGGCGCAGCAGCGTGGCTGCGATCTCATGGCGCACGCGCGGTGCGGAGTTGAAGGAATGGCGTACTTCCAGCGCCAGCAACGGAATCGCGGACATCGCTCGTTCCAGCGGCGGCAGACCGGCGTCGCCAGCGATGCCGGATACGGTCGCAGGCCAGTTCGTATCGAGTTCGATGGCGAACGGGTCGTGCTCGCCGCAATCCCACAGCAGGCGTGCGATGTCTTCCAACGTCGCGCCGGCCTGGGCGGCGGCGATGGCCGATTTGCCGCGGTAGTAGGGGCCGTCGGGCCGAATCAGCGAGATCCGCGTTTCCAGCACCGGCAGCCCGCGGTCCAGGCTTTGCGCGGCCCCGCGCGCCGCGCCGCGTCCGGCCTGCTTGCGCTGGGCCAGGCGTTCCACGTCCTGGCGCGGGTACAGGCGGCTGCGGTGGTCCGGCCCGGGACGCGATTCCAGGAGGCCACGGCTGACGTAGGCATAGAGCGTGGCCTGGCTGATCCCAAGGATCAGGCAGGTTTCGCGGGCGGACAGCAGGTCTGCGCTCATGACGATAGGTTGATTGAATGGATCAAGATTGATCAATGCGGCCAATGGTGCCAGATTTGCGGCCCGAGGAGGGGCGTACCATTCGCGCACCTCCGCCGCCCGGCCTTCGCGCCGCGACGGACACAACGATCAACAGGAGTCTTGCCGCATGAGCAACCCGACCGCTGGCGCCGCCGCTTCCCCCGGGGCGAAGTTCCGCGCCGCGCTGGCCGCCGAATCGCCGCTGCAGGTGATCGGCGCCATCAACGCCAACCATGCGTTGCTGGCCAAGCGCGCGGGGTACCGCGCCATTTATCTCTCCGGAGGCGGTGTCGCGGCCGGTTCGCTGGGCCTGCCGGACCTGGGCATCAACACCCTGGAAGACGTGCTGATCGACGTGCGCCGCATCACCGACGTCTGCGATCTGCCGTTGCTGGTGGATATCGATACAGGCTTCGGCCCCAGCGCCTTCAATATCGAGCGCACGGTGAAGTCGCTGATCAAGGCCGGCGCCGCCGCCTGCCATATCGAAGACCAGGTGGGCGCCAAGCGCTGCGGGCATCGTCCGGGCAAGGAGATCGTTTCGGCCGGCGAAATGGTCGACCGGGTGAAAGCCGCTGCCGATGCCAAGACCGATCCCGACTTCTTCCTGATCGCGCGCACCGACGCCATCCAGGTCGACGGCGTGGATGCGGCCATCGAGCGCGCCATCGCCTGCGTGGAAGCCGGCGCCGACGGCATCTTCGCCGAAGCCGCCTACGATCTGCCTACCTACCAGCGTTTCGTCGATGCGGTGAAGGCGCCGGTGTTGGCCAACATCACCGAGTTCGGCAAGACCCCGCTGTTCACCCGTGAGGAACTGGCCTCGGTGGGCGTGGCGATCCAGCTGTATCCGTTGTCCGCGTTCCGCGCGATGAACAAGGCGGCCGAGGCCGTGTACACCGCCATTCGCCGCGACGGCCACCAGAAGAACGTGGTCGATCAGATGCAGACGCGCGAAGAGCTGTACGAGCGCATCGGTTATCACGAGTTCGAACAGAAACTGGATGCGTTGTTCGCTGCGAAGAAATAACTTTGTCCCTTTTCCCTTCGGAAAAGGTCGCCAGCAAGACGGATGCGGGTGCGGCGAAGCAGAGGTGGTTCACCCTGCATGATTTCGCCGGACCCTCACCCCAACCCCTCTCCCGTGGGAGAAGGGCTCAAACAAGATCGAGGAATTGAAATGACCGAAGCCGTTACGTTCAAACCCAAGAAATCCGTCGCCCTGTCCGGCACCGCCGCCGGCAACACCGCGCTGTGCACGGTAGGCCGCACTGGCAACGATCTGCATTACCGTGGTTACGACATCCTGGACATCGCGCGGGCCTCGGAGTTCGAGGAGATCGCCTACTTGCTGGTCCACGGCAAGCTGCCCAACCGCGCCGAGCTGACCGGCTACAAGCGCAAGCTGAAGTCGCTGCGCGGCGTACCGGCCGCGGTGAAAGCCGCGCTGGAACAATTGCCGGCCTCGGCGCATCCGATGGACGTAATGCGCACCGGTGTTTCCGTACTGGGTTGCGTGCAGCCCGAGAAGGACGACCATAACCATCCCGGCGCGCGCGACATCGCCGACAAGCTGATGGCTTCGCTGGGGCCGATGCTGCTGTACTGGTACCACTGGAGCCACAACGGCAAGCGCATCGACACCGACTCGGACGAAGACAGCATCGGCGGGCATTTCCTGCACCTGCTGCATGGGGAGAAGCCGCGCGATTCGTGGGTGCAGGCCATGCACACTTCGCTGATCCTGTACGCCGAGCACGAGTTCAATGCCTCCACCTTCGCCTGCCGGGTCATCGCCGGCACCGGCAGCGACATGTACAGCGCCATCGCAGGCGGCATCGGGGCGTTGCGCGGCCCCAAACACGGCGGCGCCAACGAAGTTGCGTTTGAAGTGCAGAAGCGCTACGAAACGCCCGACGAAGCCGAAGCCGACATCAAGGCCCGCGTCGAGCGCAAGGAAGTGGTGATCGGCTTCGGCCATCCGGTCTACACCACTGGCGATCCGCGCAACCAGGTGATCAAGGACGTGGCCCGCGAGCTGTCGGACGAGCAGGGCAGCCGCAAGATGTACGACATCGCCGAGCGCCTGGAAACGGTGATGTGGGACATCAAGAAGATGTTCCCCAACCTGGATTGGTTCAGCGCGGTCAGCTACCACATGATGGGCGTGCCGACGGCGATGTTCACCCCGCTGTTCGTCATCGCGCGCACCAGCGGCTGGAGCGCGCACGTGATCGAGCAGCGCATCGACGGCAAGATCATCCGTCCCAGCGCCAACTACACCGGGCCCGAAGACCTCGCCTTCGTTCCGCTGGACAAGCGCTGAGCGACCGCTATTCCCAGCGCCAGCCACCCCACGGATCGCCAGCCATGAACACGCAGTACCGCAAACCCCTTCCCGGCACTTCGCTGGAGTACTTCGACGCGCGCGAAGCCGTCGAAGAGATCCGGCCCGGCGCCTACGCCACCCTGCCTTACACCTCGCGTGTGCTGGCTGAAAACCTGGTGCGCCGCTGCGAGCCGGCCACGCTCACCGCTTCGCTCAGTCAACTGATCGAACGCAAGAGCGATCTGGACTTTCCGTGGTTCCCGGCGCGCGTGGTGTGCCACGACATCCTGGGCCAGACCGCGTTGGTGGACCTGGCCGGGTTGCGCGACGCCATCGCCGAGCAGGGCGGCGATCCGGCGCAGGTGAACCCGGTGGTGCCGGTGCAACTGATCGTGGACCATTCGCTGGCGGTGGAGTGCGGCGGTTTCGATCCGGATGCGTTCGCCAAGAATCGCGCCATCGAGGACCGCCGCAACGAAGACCGCTTCCACTTCATCGAATGGACGCGCCAGGCGTTCAAGAATATGGAGGTGATTCCGCCTGGCAACGGCATCATGCACCAGATCAATCTGGAGAAGATGTCGCCGGTGGTGCAGGTGCGCAACGGCGTCGCCTTCCCCGACACCTGCGTGGGCACCGACAGCCATACGCCGCATGTGGACGCGTTGGGCGTCATTGCCATTGGCGTCGGCGGCCTGGAAGCGGAAAACGTGATGCTGGGCCGCGCCTCGTGGATGCGCCTGCCGGAAATCGTCGGCGTGCAGCTCACCGGAAAGCCGCAGCCCGGCATCACCGCCACCGACATGGTGCTGGCGCTGACCGAGTTCCTGCGCAAGTCGAAAGTGGTGGGCGCGTGGCTGGAATTCCACGGCGAAGGCGCCGCCGCGCTTACCCTGGGCGACCGCGCCACCATTTCCAACATGGCGCCCGAATACGGCGCGACGGCCGCCATGTTCTCGATCGATGCGCAGACCATCGACTACCTGCGCCTGACCGGCCGCGAAGAACAGCAGGTCAAGCTCGTCGAGCTCTACGCGCGCCATACCGGCCTGTGGTCCGACACGCTGCAACAGGCGCAGTACGCACGCACGCTGAGCTTCGATCTGTCCAGCGTGGTGCGCAACATGGCAGGCCCGTCGAATCCACACGCGCGCGTGGCCACCAGCGATCTGGCCGCCAAGGGCATCGCCGGCGCCTGGGAGCAAACGCCGGGTTTGATGCCCGACGGCGCGGTGATCATCGCCGCCATCACCAGTTGCACCAATACCAGCAATCCGCGCAACGTCATTGCCGCTGCGTTGCTCGCGCGCAACGCCAATCGCCTGGGTCTGGCACGCAAGCCATGGGTGAAGACGTCGCTGGCCCCCGGCTCCAAGGCGGTGAAGTTGTACCTGGACGAGAGCGGCCTGATGCCCGAGCTGGAAGCCTTGGGCTTCGGCGTGGTCGGTTTCGCCTGCACCACTTGCAACGGCATGTCCGGCGCGCTGGATCCGGCGATCCAGCAGGAGATCATCGACCGCGATCTCTACGCCACCGCAGTGCTGTCGGGCAACCGCAACTTCGATGGCCGCATCCATCCGTATGCCAAGCAGGCGTTCCTGGCGTCGCCCGCGCTGGTAGTGGCCTACGCCATCGCCGGCACCATCCGCTTCGACATCGAGAAGGATGTGCTGGGCGTAGTCGACGGCAGGGAAATCCGCCTGAAGGATCTGTGGCCCAGCGACGAGGAGATCGATGCCGTGGTGAAGGCCTCGGTGAAGCCGGAACAGTTCCGCAGCGTGTATGCGCCCATGTTCAACGTGCGTGTCGAACACGGCCCCAAGGTGGAGCCGCTGTACGACTGGCGCGGCATGAGCACCTACATCCGGCGTCCGCCCTATTGGGAAGGCGCGCTGGCCGGCGAGCGCACTTTGCGCGGCATGCGCCCGCTGGCAGTGCTACCGGACAACATCACCACCGACCACCTGTCGCCTTCGAACGCGATCATGCTCGACAGCGCCGCGGGCGAGTATCTGGCCAGGATGGGCGTGCCGGAAGAAGACTTCAATTCCTACGCAACCCATCGTGGCGATCACCTCACCGCGCAACGCGCCACCTTCGCCAATCCCAAGCTGTTCAACGAAATGGTGCGCAATGCCGACGGCAGCGTGAAGCAGGGCTCGCTGGCCCGCGTGGAGCCGGAAGGCCAAGTGATGCGCATGTGGGAGGCGATCGAGACCTACATGGAGCGCAAGCAGCCGTTGATCATCATCGCCGGCGCCGATTACGGGCAGGGATCGTCGCGCGACTGGGCCGCCAAGGGTGTGCGCCTGGCGGGCGTTGAGGCAATCGCCGCCGAAGGATTCGAACGCATCCATCGCACGAACCTGATCGGCATGGGCGTGTTGCCGTTGGAGTTCAAGCCGGGCACCGACCGCAACACGCTTGGCATCGACGGCACCGAATCCTATGACGTCATCGGCGATCTCGCACCACGTACTGAATTGATCCTGGCGATCCACCGTCGCAACGGCCAGCGGGTCGACGTACCGGTGACTTGCCGCCTGGACAGCGACGAAGAAGTCTCGATCTACCAGGCGGGCGGCGTGCTCCAGCGCTTCGCGCAGGATTTCCTGGAATCCACCAAAGCAGCCTGAAAGCGTCCTTCGCCCGCGCGCGGGAGAAGGTGCCCGAAGGGCGGATGAGGGCGCTTTCGCATTTCGCAAACAGCGCCCTGACCCTTGTCCCTCTCCCGTAAACGGGACAGGGCTTCAAACGAGTTCATTGAGCAGAGTGATCCCCATGTCGCATCCACCACAAATCAGCATCCCCGCCACCTACATGCGCGGCGGCACCAGCAAAGGAGTGTTCTTCCGCCTGCAGGATCTGCCGGCAGCGGCTCAAGTGCCGGGCAAAGCACGCGATGCATTGCTGGTGCGGGTGATCGGTTCGCCCGATCCCTACGGCAAGCACACCGACGGCATGGGCGGCGCCACTTCCAGCACCAGCAAGGTCGTGATCATTTCGAAGCCGTCGCAAGCCGATCACGATGTCGACTATCGGTACGGACAGGTCCCGATCAACGACAGCTTCATCGACTGGAGCGGAAATTGCGGCAACCTGTCTTCGGCAGTGGGGCCTTTCGCCATCGCTCAAGGTTTCGTCGATCCTTCCCGAATTCCGCGCGATGGCATCTGCACCGTACGCATCTGGCAGGCCAATATCGGCAAGACCATCATCGCGCATGTGCCGATCAGCAATGGACAGGTGCAGGAAACCGGAGACTTCGAACTGGATGGGGTGACGTTTCCGGCCGCAGAGATCCAATTGGAATTCCTGGACCCGGCAGATGAAGGCGAAGACGGTAGCAGCGGGGCGATGTTCCCCACCGGCAATCTTGTCGATGACCTCGAGGTGCCGGGAGTCGGCACCTTCAAGGCGACCATGATCAACGCCGGCGTTCCCACCATCTTCGTCGATGCCGCGGCCTTGGGTTACGACGGCACCGAACTGCAAGCTGCGATCAACGAAGACAAGGCAGCCTTGGCCAAGCTGGAAGCGATACGCGCGCACGGCGCGGTGCGCATGGGCCTGATCGGCGATGTCGCCCAGGCTGCGTTGCGGCCGTTGACGCCGAAGATCGCCTTCGTCGCACCGCCCAGGGACTACGTTTCTTCCAGCGGCAAACCGGTGCGCGCGGCCGATATCGACCTGCTGGCCCGCGCTATCTCCATGGGCAAGTTGCACCACGCCATGATGGGCACCGCTTCGGTCGCCATCGCCTCGGCCGCCGCGGTGCCAGGCACCTTGGTGAATGCGGCCGCAGGCGGCGGCACGCGCGAGGCGATGGTGTTCGGCCACCCCTCCGGAAGCTTGCGCGTGGGCGCGCAGGCCAAGCAGGTGCAAGGCCAATGGGCGGTGTCCAAGGCGGTGATGAGCCGCAGCGCGCGCGTGCTGATGGAAGGCGCGGTGCGGGTCCCCGCTCCGACCTGAGAGTAGAGCCGAGCTTGCTCGGCTCTACCGACGCCGTGTGACGCAAATGTGACCCTCATAACGGACGCCGCGGCGCGGCTCTGCGACCCTCTGCACGGGGAGTTTCCGTAACGGGACGATGGCGCCGCTTGGCCGGGCGCAAGGGGAATTGATGGCCGTCGCAGAACCGTATTTCAAGACCGACGCAGGCAAGCAGGAAATCCAGGACCGCGGCCGCAAGCTGCCCGCGGCACTGCGTTCGCTGCTGCTGATGGTCGATGGCCAGCGCGATGACGCGCAGTTGCGCGAGCTGATGAGCGGCCTGCATGCGCCCGAAGATGGGCTGGAACAACTGGTGGTCATGGGTCTGGTGAAACGCCACGAACCGGCCGCGGTCACTCCGCCCGCACCTGTGCAAGTCGCCGCCGCCGCTACCGGGCCGCTGCCGGGCGAGATAAAGCTGCCCGCAGATTTCGGCCGCTACCGGAGCCTGTACGAGATCGTCACCGACACGGTGCGCAGGCATCTGGGGCTGAAAGGCTATTTCATCCAGCTCAAAGTCGAGAAGTGCGCCGACGTGGACGCGTTGCTGGCGCTGTTGCCGGAGATCGCAACAGCGCTCACCAAGGCCAAAGACCACACCTTCGCCAGCGAATGGCTGGCGCGCACCCGGGCGGAAGTCAACGCCTGATCGTGGCGCGGCACTGTGCCGCGCCAATACGACTCACAAACCTTCGGCGCGCAACGCGGCGGCCACGCCGTCGTCGGCCAACATCCGCACGAAGAATCTTTCCAGGTTGTCCAAGCCAGTCAAATCCACTTGCGTGGCCCTGGCCCAACGCAGGGTGACGAACAGATAGGGATCGGCGATGGAGCGCATGCCGGTGAGGAAATCCTTGCCCGCCAGCTGCGCATCCAGGCGTTCGAACAAGCCGCGCAATTGTTTTCGCGCATGGTTTCTGGTTTTCTCGATCAGCGCATCGTCTTCCAGGTAGCGGGTAGAGCCGAAAATCGGATGGAAGGCCGGGTGCACGTCCGCATTGAGGAAAGCCAGCCAACGGTTGATCTCCGCGCGGCTCTTGGGCGTGCCGTCGCCGCCCAGTCCCGATTCGGGAAAAGTATCGGCCAGGAAATTCAGGATCGCCGCGTTCTGGGTCAACGCCCAGCCGTCGACTTCCAGCACCGGCACGGCGCCGGCAGGATTGAGTTGCAGATACTCGGGCGTTTTCATGCCCGCACCATCCATTACTTGCAGGTCGAAGGGTTTGCCGATCCAACGCAGGGCGATGTGGTCGGACAACGAACAGGCACCGGGTTTGGTGTACAGCTTCATGCGCGGGATCTCCAAAGAAAAACGGGCGGGGAATATTCCCAGCCCGTTCTTATATTGTCGATGCGGCGAAAGTAAGGCTTCGTTACGAAGAGCTTCTTGCTGCGACGATCATGCTACGACTTCGGTTTCAACTTCTGCACGCGCAGGAAAGTGTGGTCGCCGATGGTGGCCACTTGATAAGCATTGCGCCAGCTCGGGCTGGCGATGTTGTGCGCCAAGAAGTGGCTGGCGCCGGGCACGATCTCCTTGCGCTGGCCGGGCGGCAAAGCCCAGTTGCGTTCGGCGCCCAGCGCGACGTTGATCGACTTGGCCCAGGCATCGGAATTCTGCAGCCGGGTGCCGGGGGCGACGATGGTGGGGGCGAACTGCTTGCGGGCGGTGACTACTTCGCACATCGAGTCGCCCCACAGCCCGCTGTCCAGGCGGCGCAGGGCCACCTCGGCAACGGCCTGCTGGCCGCGCAGGGTCTGGTCGCGGGCTTCCAGGTAAACGGTGGTGCTGAGGCAGAGCGAGTCTGCGGCGGGCTGCGGCAACATGTGCGACAGCCAGAGGATCCAGGCCAACTTCATTGAATCGAACTCCTTGCTCCGTCTTGGCAGCGTCCGCGCGCCCTCCCTCGGGGAAGGAGCGTTGGTAGACACGGCGTCAGGGCGTCATGGGGAGGCAGCTACTCCGACGAGCTGCCCGAGGCCGGCCAGAAGGTGCAATCAGGGCCGGGGTGGCTCGCCAGTGATAACGGGGGCGGGCCGAAAAAGTTGGCGCAAGGTAAGGGCCCAACCCCCAACCCCGCCTGAACCCGGAAGCTTGACAACCAAGCTAAGTGCTTGATTGGAAATGGAGTCTTTACTCTGGAAGCTTAGGAGCGAGTGGGGAGGAACGAGGAACGAGAGAGGAGCAGGTAGGGGCTGCCGAATGGAGCGAGCCTCGCCGGAGCGCTTGCTCTGACTCGTTTCTCGTTCCTATCCACTCGTTCCTCGCTCTCGCCCTACAGCGTGGCGGCAAGCCGGCTGCCCTGGTCGATCGCACGCTTGGCATCCAGCTCGGTGGCCACGTCGGCGCCGCCGATCAGGTGCGTTTTCAGGCCGGCAGCCAGCAGAGAGGCATGCAGGTCACGTCGGGGTTCCTGCCCGGCGCAGACGACCACATGATCCACGGGCAGGACCTGTTCGACGCCCTCGACCCGGATGCGCAGGCCCGCGTCGTCCACGCCCAGGTATTCCACCCCGCCCAGCATCTGCACCTGCTTGGCTTTGAGGGTGGCACGGTGCACCCAGCCACTGGTCTTGCCCAGGCGGGCGCCAGGCTTGCCGGACGAGCGCTGCAGCAGCCAGACCGCACGCGCCGGCGGCTCGGGCCGCGGCTGGACCAGACTGCCGCGCGATTCGAAGCTCGGGTCCACGCCCCATTCGGCCATCCAGCGCTTGGCATCCAGCGTGGACGAGGCGCCCTCATGCACCAGGTATTCGGCCACGTCGAAACCAATCCCGCCGGCTCCGATCAATGCTGCGCTGGCCCCTACCTGCACGCGCCCGCTGAGCACGTCCACATAGCTCACCACCTTGGCATGGTCGGCACCGGGAAAATCGACCTTGCGGGGCACGATGCCAGTGGCCATCACCACCTCATCGAACCCGGCAAGCGCTTCAGCTGATGCCATCGTGCCCAGCTTCACTTTCACGCCGGTCTCTTCCAGCTTGTGGGTGAAGTAGCGGATGGTTTCGTGGAATTCTTCCTTGCCCGGAATCTTCTTCGCGTAGTTGAACTGCCCGCCGATCTCGTTGGAGGCATCGAACAGAGTCACGCGATGTCCCCGCTCTGCGGCCACCGTCGCGCAGGCAAGCCCGGCCGGTCCTGCACCGACCACGGCCACGCGCTTGGGTGCGAGCGTCTTGGAGTAGTTGAGTTCGGTTTCGGCGCAGGCGCGCGGATTGAGCAGGCAGCTGGCGCGCTTGTTCTCGAACACATGATCCAGGCAGGCCTGGTTGCAGGCGATGCAGGTGTTGATCGATAGCGGCTTGCCCGCGCGCGACTTGTTGGCCCAATGCGGGTCGGCCAACAGTGGGCGTGCCAGCGAGACCATGTCGGCGATGCCGTCGGCGAGGATGCGTTCGGCCACGTCGGGCATATTGATGCGGTTGGTGGCGATCAGCGGCAAGCGCACATGCGGGCGCAGTTTGGCGGTGACTTCCACGAAAGCCGCGCGCGGCACCGAGGTGACGATGGTGGGAATGCGCGCCTCATGCCAGCCGATGCCGGAATTGATGATCGTCGCGCCCGCCGCTTCGATGGCCTTGGCCTGGGCCACGATCTCTTGCCACTGGTTGCCGTCTTCCACCAGGTCCAGCAGCGAAAGCCGGTAGATGATGATGAAATCGGGCCCACAGGCCTCGCGCACGCGGCGCACGATCTCCACCGCGAAGCGCATGCGCTTCTCCGGAGTGCCGCCCCAGGCGTCGTTGCGCTTGTTGGTGCGCGGCGCAGTGAATTCGTTGATGAAATAACCTTCCGAGCCCATTACTTCCACGCCGTCGTAACCGGCTTCGCGTGCGCGGCGCGCCGCGTCGGCGTAGGCGGTGATCTGGCGTTCGACGCCGCGCGAGGAAAGCTGGCGCGGGGTGAAAGGATTGATGGGCGCCTTCAACTTCGAGGGCGCCACCGAGAACGGGTGGTAGGCATAGCGGCCCGCATGCAGCAGTTGCAGGCAGATCTTGCTGCCGTTGTCGTGCACGGCCTGGGTGACGAACTTGTGCGGGCGCACTTCCCAAGGCCAGGACAATTTGCCGCCGAAGGGTTTCAACCAGCCCACCAGATTGGGCGAGAAGCCGCCGGTCACCATCAGGCCCACGCCGCCTTCGGCACGCTCTGCGAAATAGGCGGCCAACTTGGGGAAATCGCTGGCGCGGTCTTCCAGACCGGTGTGGATCGAGCCCATCAGCACCCGGTTGCGGATCTGCGTGAAGCCAAGATCCAGCGGCGCGAACAGATGCGGGTAGTGCGGGTTGGCTGCTTCCGTGGGGGACGGTTGCGGGCTGGGCGGCAAGCTCATGCGGTGGATACGTGTGCGTACGGAATGCGCACGATGCCGGTTATCACCGCTGCGGGCAAGGCTCTAACCGTGCGGCCTGGGCCCGGCGGCGGCATCGCCGGCCAGATCTTCCTGCGGCGCGCGCGGGACGGCGGCGAACCAGCGCAGGGTCACCGCGCACATCGGGCCGATGGCCAAGGCGAACGCCAGCGTGCCCCATCCTGCATCGCCGCCCATCAGCCAGCCGGCGAGCAGCACGCTGGCTTCGATGCCGGTGCGCACCACGGCAATCGGCCATCTGGTGCGTCGGTGCAGGCCGGTCATCAATCCATCGCGTGGCCCCGGGCCGAACCTGGCGCCGATATACATGCCGGTGGCGAGCGCAAGCACGCACAAACCGGCGATGAATGCGGGAATCTGCTGCCAGAGTCCTTCGAACTGCGGGAAAAGCCACAGGCCGAACTGCGCGCTGGGCCCGATCAACAGGACGTTCAAGACCGTGCCCAGCCCGGGCATCTGGCGGATCGGGATCCACAGCAACAGCACCGCCAGCCCGATCAGATTGGTCAGCAGTCCGAACGACAGGTGGGTCTGTTTGGACAAGCCCTGGGTCAACACATCCCACGGCGCGATGCCGATGCCCGCGCGCACCATCAGACTGATGCCGATGCCGTAAAGGAAGAGTCCCAGCAGCAGTTGCAGGAAGCGGCGCGCGAATGCCGGTGGAAGGGTCATGGAAACTCCAATACGGGCAGCGAGTTTATCGGCTGCCCGCAGCGCATGCCTGCGACGCTCAGTTCCAGCCCGACAACACCAGCTTGCCGATCGTCGTTCCCGACTCCAGCCGACGATGGGTTTCGCGCAGATTGGCCGCATTGATGGCGCCAATGGTTTCGGTATGCGTGGTGCGCAGCTCGCCTGCGTCGACCATGCTGGAAACGCGATTGAGCAGGCGATGCTGTTCGATCAGGTCCGGCGTCTGGAAGCGCGCGCGGGCGAACATCATTTCCCAGTGGATGCCGATGCACTTGAATTTGTACGGGTCGCCAAGATTGAGCGGCGAACTCGGCTCGACGATCAGGCCAACGCGGCCCTGAGGCGTCAGCAGTTCGCCCATGGCTTGCCAATACGGGGCGGGATCGAAGAAGTTCAGGATCACATCGACCTGCTCATGGCCCAGCGCAGCCAGCTGCGGCGCAAGCGGCTTGCGATGATCGACCACCGCATCGGCGCCCATCGACTTGCACCAGTCGATGGTCTCCTGCCGCGAGGCGGTGGCGATGACCTTGAAGCCGGCGTGCTTGGCCAACTGGATGGCGATGGAGCCAACGCCGCCGGCGCCTGCGATCACCAGCAGGCTGCGCGAATTGTTTTCCATGTTGATCGAGAACGGCATGCGTTCGAACAACAGTTCCCATGCGGTGATCGCAGTCAACGGCAGCGCAGCGGCTTGCGCGAAATCCAGCGTGGTCGGTTTGCGCCCGACGACGCGTTCGTCCACCAGATGGAACTGCGCATTGGTGCCGCTGCGGGTCACGTCGCCCGCGTAGTACACCTCGTCGCCGGGTTGGAACAAGGTGACCTCGGGACCGACCGCTTCGACCACGCCTGCGGCGTCGTAACCCAGCACCTTGGGCTGGGCTTCCACTTGCGGCTTGGGCGAACGGATCTTGGTGTCGACGGGATTGACCGACACCGCTTCGACGCGCACCAGGAGGTCATGGCCAGTGGCGACAGGTTTCGGTAGTTCGATGTCCTGCAGCGATTGGGGATCGCTGATCGGCAGGTAACGGGTGAGTGCGATGGCTTTCATGGCGGAATGCTCCTTGGCCTTTCAGACCGGCGACGGATTGCGTTCGGCGAATCCGCGCTGATGCCAATAGGGGTAGGGCGGCGTGGTGGCGCTGGCTTCGTCCAATGTCTTGATCTGCGCGGCATTCAAGGCCCAGCCCACTGCGCCCAGGTTCTGCCGCAATTGCTCTTCGTTGCGCGCGCCGATCACCACGGTGGACACGGTGGGCCGTTGCAACAGCCAGTTCAACGCGATCTGCGGAATGCTCTTGCCGGTTTCGGCGGCGATGGCATCCAATGCGTCGATCACCTTGAACAGGCGTTCGTCTTCCACCGGCGGACCGAACTCGGCGCTGTCGTGCAGGCGGCTGGTCGCAGGCAGCGGTTGGCCGCGGCGGATCTTGCCGGTCAACCGGCCCCAACCCAACGGACTCCACACCACCGCGCCGACGCCCTGGTCCAGGCCCAGCGGCATCAGTTCTTCTTCGTAGTCGCGACCGATCAACGAGTAATAGGTCTGGTTGGCCACATAGCGCGACCAGCCGTGACGTTCGGCCACCGCCAGCGATTTCATCAGGTGCCAGCCGGAGAAATTGGACACGCCCAGGTAGCGGATCTTGCCGGCGCGCACCAGATCGTCCAGCGTGCACAACGTCTCTTCCACCGGCGTCTTGGCATCGAAGCCGTGCAGCTGGAACAGGTCGATATAGTCGGTGCCCAGCCGCTTCAACGCGCCATCGATCGCATTGATCAAATGGAAGCGCGAGGAACCCACGCTGTTGGGACCGTCGTCGAAACGGAAAGTCGCCTTGGTGGATACCAACACCTGGTCGCGACGGCCTTTGATCGCCGCGCCCAGGATCGATTCGGAAGCACCGCCGGAATAGATGTCGGCGGTGTCGAACATGTTCAGGCCGGCTTCCAGGCAAATGTCCACCAGTCGTTGCGCTTCACCGACATCGGTGTTTCCCCACGCGCCGAACAACTTGCCCTGGCCGCCGAAAGTGCCGGTGCCGAAGCTGAGGACGGGAACCTTGAAGCCTGATTTTCCGAGGTGACGGTATTCCATGGGGTGTTCCTTGTGGGGGATGGGTTGATTATGCGGACTGCGTCTGTTCGATGAGTGTGCTCTGGTTGCTTCGACGCTCCAGCGCGATGGCCCACAAGGCCACCAGGAAGGCCGAGAACGGCACCAGCGCCGCGACCCATGGCAAGGCCACCAGGCCGGGGCCGTGCACGATCACCACGCCGCCCAACCAAGCGCCGAAAGCGTTGCCCAGGTTGAAGGCGCCGATGTTCAAGCTGGAGGCCAGGCTTTGCGCGCCGGTCGCCTTCTGCAGCACCCATAACTGCAACGGAGAAACCGTGGCGAACGCGGCCGCGCCCAGCAGGCCGACGAATACGACCATCGCCCATTGGCTGTGCAGCAAGAAGGTCATGGCGCCCATCACCACCGTCAACGCAATCAAGGTCCCGAGCAAGGCGGGCAGCAAACGGCGGTCGGCGAATTTTCCGCCCAACAGGTTGCCCACGATCATGCCCACACCGAACACCAGCAGGATCGGCGACACCGCCGCTTCGGCGAAGCCTGCGACTTCGGTCAGCAGCGGCTGGATATAGGTGTACACGGTGAACATGCCGCCGAAACCGAGCACGGTCATCAGCAGGCCCAACAACACCTGCGGACGCGCCACGGCCTTGAGCTCTTCACGGAAGGCCATCGGCGCCGCATCGCCACGATCCTTGGGCACCAGCGCGGCGATGACTATCGTGGCGATCACGCCGATCGCGGTTACCGCCCAGAAGGTGGAACGCCAACCGTGGTGCAGGCCCAGCCAGGCGCCCGCCGGCACGCCCAGCAGGGTGGCCACGGTCAGGCCGGTGAACATGATGGAGATTGCGGACGCCTTGCGGTCTTCTGCAACCAGTCCGGTCGCCACCACCGCGCCTACACCGAAGAAGGTGCCGTGGGCGAGCGAGGTGATCACGCGGGCGATCATCAGCACCGTGTAGTTGGGGGCCAAGGCGCAGGCCAGATTGCCCAGGGTGAAGATCACCATCAACGCAACCAGCACCGCCTTGCGCGGCATGCGGCTGGTGGCGGCCGTCAGCAACGGCGCGCCGACGAATACGCCCAGCGCGTACCCGGAAATCAGCAGTCCCGCCGCGGCTATCGACACATGCAGGTCGCCGGCCACCTGCATCAACAGGCCCATGATCACGAATTCGGTGGTGCCGATACCGAACGCGCCAGCGGTCAGCGCGTACAGGGCGAGGGGGAATCGTTTGGAAGAACGGGAGGAGAGGGTGTTCAAGAGATTGCTCGCAAGGCTGTGGTCAGGGTTTTCGACCGGCCGCCAGCTTGGGACTTTCGCTGAATATTAAAAACAGCGAATATGGCTAATAACTATCAATGGATTGTTGATAATGGATCGGGTAGGCGACCTCACCTTGTTTTTGCGCGTGCTGGACCTGGGCTCGATCACCGCCGCGGCCCATAGCCTGGACCTGTCGGTGGCGGTTGCCAGCCAGCGTCTGAAACGGCTGGAGCGTGATCTGGGGGTGCGACTGCTGCACCGGACCACACGTAGCCTGCATCCCACCCCGGAAGGCGCGGCCCTGGCGCAGCAGGGGCGGGTGCTGGTGGAGGACCTGGAATCGCTGGGCACCGGCCTGCGCGAAACCGCCACCGAGATCGCCGGCACGCTGCGGGTGACGCTGTCGGCTTCTTTCGGGCGCCAGTATGTGTCGCCGTTGCTGCCCGAATTCCTGGCCCTGCATCCCAAGCTGCGGATCAGCGTGCATCTCAGCGACCAGGTGGTGGACCTGGTCAGCGAAGGATTCGATTTGGCGATCCGCATCGGCGCACTGGAAGACTCCACCCTGGTGGCGCGCCCTGTCGCGCCCAACCGGCGCGTGCTGTGCGCGTCGCCCGCGTATCTGAAACGTCGGGGCAAGCCGGGCGTGCCCAAGGATCTGGTGGAACACAACTGTCTGTTGTTGTTCGGCAGCAGCGGCCGTCAGGACGTTTGGCGCCTGCACGACACGCAGGGCGAAGAACACGCCATACGCGTGCAGGGAAGGTTCGAAAGCAATTACGGCGAATTGCTGCGCGACGCATCGGTCGCCGGCGAGGGCATCGCCATCCACTCGCTTTGGCATATCGCCGACGATCTGCGCGCTGGCCGCCTGCAGGTGGTGTTGCCGCAATACCATCTGGTCACCACCGCGATCAGTGCGGTCATGCCTCAGCGCAGGTTGGTGCCGCCGCGGGTCGGAGCCTTCGTGGATTTCCTGGTCGCACGCTTCGGCGACGCGCCGTGGGAGCGGGGCCTGGCGATGTAAGCATCCAGTTCAATTGCCGAAAGCGAACGCGTCCAAGGCCATGCCTCCCATCTGCACCGCATGGTGCAGCCGGGCGGCATCGGCGCCCACGCCGCCCGCGCCCAGCGCCAGGTACAAAGGCAACAGGTGTTCGGTGGTCGGATGGTTGCGATGGGCTTGCGGCAAGGCCTCCCAATCGAGCGTGCCTTGCAGATCCTTGCTCAGCAACTTCTCGCTGAGCGCCTCGGTGAATGCCTGCACCCACGGATAAGCCGGTGCGTCCGCATGCCGCCAGTCCAGTTCGTGCAGGTTGTGCGAATACCCGCCTGAGCCGATGACCAGTACGCCTTGTTCGCGTAACGGCGCCAAGGCCAAACCCAATTCGTAGTGCCAAGAGGCCGATCGGGAAGGATTCACCGACAACGCCACCACGGGAATGTCCGCTTGCGGATACATGCGCCGTAGCGGCACCCAGGTGCCGTGATCGATGCCGGTGCGCTCGTCCACGCGCGCCTTGAATCCGGCTTCGGCCAACTGGCCTGCGATTTCCCCAGCCAAGTCAGGTGCGCCCGGCACCGGGTACTCGATGTCGTACAGCGGCTTGGGAAAGCCGCCGAAGTCATGAACGGTTTCCGGCGTCAGGTTGGAGGTGACGGTAGGATCGCTGGCCAGGAAATGCGCCGAGGCGACGACCACGGCGCGCGGGCGCGGCAGAGATTTCCCCAGACCGTCGAGAAAGCGGGCCGTGGGCGAATCCTCCAGCGCCATCATCGGCGAGCCGTGGGACAGGAACAGCGAGGCAGTTGGGTGGTTTCCATGCACACAGGATCGTGGTGCAACTGCATCGCGCCAAGGTCCAAGGCCAAGCCGGTGTGTTGCAGCCATGAGTGTGCCGACGGCGCGTGGCGCCACGCACACGTGCGCTGACGGAGTGGTCTGGAACAATGCCTGCGGACCCATCTCCGGAGTTCGCATGACCCCGCACACCACGACCCAACCGGAATCCCGCTCGGCAGCCCGCCCGCTGCCCGACCAGGCCATGATCGACATCGCCGATTACGTAGTGGACAACCAGATCGATTCGCAGCTGGCTTACGACACCGCGCGCTACATGCTGCTGGACTCCCTGGCCTGCGCGATGCTGGCGGTGAAGTTCCCCGAATGCGCCAGGCATCTGGGTCCGGTGGTTCCCGGCGCGACCATGCACGGCGGCGTGCGCATTCCCGGCACCAGCCATGAGCTCGATCCCGTGCAAGCCGCTTTCGCCATCGGCGCGCAGATCCGTTGGCTGGACTTCAACGACACTTGGCTGGCGGCCGAGTGGGGCCATCCGTCCGACAATCTGGGCGCGCTGTTGTCGGTGGCCGACTACCTCAGCCGCAAGGCCTTCCGCGAAGGCGGCGAGCCGCTGACCGTACGCGACCTGCTGACCGCTGCAATCAAGGCCCATGAAATCCAGGGCGTCTACGCGCTGCTGAACTCCTTCAACCGGGTCGGCCTGGACCATGTCATCCTGGTCAGGCTCGCTTCCACCGCCCTGGCCACACGACTGCTTGGCGGCGGCAAGGAACAGATCGTCAACGCGATATCGCATAGTTGGATCGACAACGGCGCGCTGCGCACCTACCGCCATGCCCCCAACACCGGCCCTCGCAAGAGCTGGGCCGCCGGCGACGCCTGCCGCCGCGCGGTCATCCATGCGCTCAATGCGATGAATGGCGAGGCCGGTTATCCCAGCGCCCTGAGCGCGCAGACGTGGGGGTTCTACGATGTCGCCTTCCAGGGCGCGGAGTTCGCCCTCGAACGTCCGTTCGGCACTTATGTGATGGAAAACGTGCTGTTCAAGATCAGCTTCCCAGCCGAATTCCATGCACAGACCGCAGTCGAGTGCGCCATGGCGCTGCATCCGCAGGTCAAGGACAAGATCGGCGGGATAGAGAGGATCGTGCTGGAAACCCAGGAAGCGGGTATGCGCATCATCGACAAGTCCGGTCCGCTGGCCAACTATGCCGACCGCGACCACTGTCTGCAGTACATGGTGGCCGTGCCCTTGATCTTCGGCCGCCTGACCGCCGAGGACTACACCGACACCGTCGCCGCCGATCCGCGTATCGATGCCCTGCGTGGCTTGATGCAGGTCAAAGAGAACCCGCGGTTCACCCAGGACTACTTCGACCCCGACAAGCGATACATAGGCAACTCGGTGCAGGTATTCTTCAAGGACGGGAGCCGGACCGACCGTATTTCGATCGATTTCCCCATTGGCCATCGCAGACGGCGGGCCGAGGGCATTCCACTGCTGATGGCCAAATGCGAAACGGCGCTGCGCGACCACCTGGTGGTGGGGCAGGTCGACCGGATCATGGCCATGGCGGCCGATCCTTCGCGGCTGGACGCCCTCCCGGTGGACACGTTCATGAACATGTACCGTACCTAGAGTTATGAGATAGTGCGGACGTTGGCCTGGCTGACTTGTTATGGTACCGTTAACACAGCCTTCACATGGACACGCATAATCTGCAAGAGATGGCGTGCAGACATGGCCGTCTGAACAACCTATAACGTTGGACCGATTAACGAAGTATCCCGGTTTTTCTAACATCTGTTTTTTTTTAAGGAGCTGCAAATGAACAAGAAACTTCTCTGTGCCGCAATGCTGGCCGGTCTGAGCTGGGCGCAGGCCGCTTCCGCCCAGGAGTTCGATGACCGTTGGTACCTCACCGGTTCGGCCGGTTACAACCTGCAGGACGATGACCGTCGCACCGACGATGTCCCGTTCGTAACCTTGGGCCTGGGCAAGTTCATCAGCCCGAACTGGTCCTTGGACGGCGAGCTGAACTACCAGAACCCGAGCTTCGACGGCGGCATTGCCGGCGCGAATGACGACTTGAACTGGAGCCAGTACGGCGTGTCTCTGGACCTGCGTCGCCACTTCATCTCCGAAGGCCGTGGCTGGAACCCGTACATCGTTGCCGGCCTGGGCTACCAGCGTTCGGAAGAAGAATTCGATGCGTTCCCGAATCCGGATTCCCCGGGCGAGCGTAAGGACGGCAACCTGGCCGCCAAGCTCGGCGCGGGTATCCAGAGCTCGTTCTCCAAGCGTGTTGCGGTGCGTGCGGAACTGGCAATGCGCTTCGACTTCGACGACAGCAGCATCGCTGCAGAAGGCGGCCTTGACGGCCCGCAGTATCCGCACCAGCAGGAAGAGAGCTATTTCGGCGACGTCCTGGCTTCGGTCGGCGTCGTGATCCCGCTGGGCCCGGCGCCGGTCGCTGCGGTTCCGGCTGCTCCGGAAGTGGCACCGAACTGCGCAGACTTGGATGACGACGGCGACGGCGTCAACAACTGCAACGACAAGTGCCCCGGTTCGCAGGCTGGCCAGACCATCGGTCCGGACGGCTGCCCGGTTGCCGTGGCGATCGACCTGAAGGGCGTGAACTTCAACTTCGACAAGTCGACCCTGCGTCCGGACGCGATCGCGATCCTGAGCGAAGCCACCGAAATCCTGAAGCGTTACCCGGATCTGCGCGTTGAAGTCGCCGGCCATACCGACCAGTGCGGTAAGGACGCCTACAACCAGAGCCTGTCCGAGCGTCGCGCCAAGGCTGTGTACGACTACCTGACCACGAACGGCGTCGACGCCGGCCGTCTGGTGGGTCCGATCGGTTACGGCGAAAGCCGTCCGCTGGAAGACCTGGGTCAGGCCTTCCCGGGCTGCAAGAGCGAGAAGAATCGTCGCACCGAGCTGAACGTCCAGAACTAATCGGACGCAGCTTCAAGCAAGACAAGAAACCCGGCCTAGCGCCGGGTTTCTTTTTGCGTGCAGCAAACGCAGTTGCGTGAGCGGTGTCGCGATCACGGCGATCCGGAGCGTGCCCCTCCAGAGTTTCCTTGATATTGGCTGCCGCGCTTCCTACACTCAGGCCCACTACAAAGCCCGGGTTCTACGCATGCGCCGTTTCGTTGTCTCCAGCCTGCTTGCTTTCGCCGCGATTCCAGGCGCCAACGCGGTGCCCAATTGCACCGGCGCCGCATTGTCGCCGCCGCTGTCTTCTGCGCAGGCGTTGCTGGCGCCCGTTGCAACCGAGCTTGCCACCAACACCACGCCGTTGGGCGCGCCCAGCGGCGTCCTGGCCCATGCCTATGACGAAGCGCAGTCTGTGGACCGCGTGCTGCTGCGGTTGCGGGTGCAGGCCTGCCAGAACGTGGCCATGGCCATGCCTGCGCAGAGCGCCGCCAACCCGAACGATCCGGCGGCCTACAAGCCGAAGACGGCTTTTGACAACACGCCCTGGCGTTTCGACATGACCCAGAACGGCAAGCGCATGACCGCCGACGAGTTCGATGCCTGGATGAAGTCGCGCGGCGTGCGCGTGGTCAAGGGCACGCCGGCTGCGGCAACGCCAGCACCGGCCGTGGTGCCTCCCGCAGAGCCGGTGAAGAACAAATAATCGGGCGCCGCGTTCGCCGCGGCGCGTACCCGGTATCCGTGGCTTCCGCAAACACTTCCAGGCCAACGCCGGGCGCCAGGCACGGACTCGCGCGCGCACTGTCCAAGCTGGGAGTCTGTTCCCGCACCGAAGCGGCGACCTGGATCGCGGCGGGGCGGGTATCGGTGGACGGAAAGGTGGTCAAGAACACCGAGTTTCCCGTAGTTCGCGGCGTCCATCGCATCTCCGTGGACGGCGCGGAAATCGGCGAGGGCCCACGCCATTATCTGGCGCTCAACAAGCCGCGCGGACTAGTGACCACGGCCAAGGACGAACAGGGCCGCGATACGGTCTATCGGTGCTTCGACGGCGCCGGACTGGGCTGGATCGCGCCCGTAGGCCGTTTGGACAAGGCCAGCGAAGGATTGCTGCTGTTCACCAATGACCCCGAATGGGCAGCGTCCATCACCGACCCGGCAACCGGGCCGGACAAGACCTATCACGTGCATATCGACCGTATTCCAGATGCCGCGCTGATTGCGCACTTGTCGAAGGGCGCAACGGTGGAAGGAGAACATCTGCGCGCGAAGTCCGCGCGGATGCTGCGCCATGGGGAAAAGAACGCATGGCTGGAGATCGTGCTGGAGGAAGGCCGTAACCGGCAGATTCGACGTTTGCTGGCCGCATTCGATATCGGCGTATCGCGTTTGATCCGCACCGCGATAGGCGGCCTGGCCTTGGGCGAATTGCCCAAAGGACAATGGCGCAGTCTGTCGCCCGACGAGGCCGCCGCGCTATCGCCCATTCGGTCCTTGCCGTAGGAGCGACGCAAGTCGCGATGAGGCCATATCGGTAAGGCTTCATCGCGACTTGCGTCGCTCCCACGACACATCGGGTCCGTCAGGCCTTGATGACTCCCAGCTCGCGGCCGATCAAGGTGAATGCGGCAATCGCGCGGTCCAGGTGTTCGCGCGTGTGGGCCGCGCTCATCTGCGTACGGATGCGGGCCTGACCCTTGGCCACGACCGGGAAGAAGAATCCGATCGCATAGATGCCTTCCTCCAGCAAGCGCTCGGCGAAGCGCTGCGCCAACGGCGCGTCGTACAGCATCACCGGGCTGATGGGGTGCACGCCCGGGCGGATGTCGAAACCGGCGGCGGTCATCTTCTCGCGGAAATAGCGGGTGTTGTCGGCCAGCCTTTCGCGCAGTTCGCCGGCCGAGGAAAGCATGTCGAAAGCCTTGATGCCGGCAGCGACCACATGCGGAGGCAGCGAATTGGAAAACAGATAGGGGCGCGAGCGCTGGCGCAGCAGTTCGATCACTTCCTTCCTGGCGGTGGTGAATCCACCCAGTGCGCCGCCCATCGCCTTGCCCAGCGTGCCGGTGATGATGTCGATGCGGTCCAGCACGCCCTTGATCTCGGCAGAGCCGCGGCCGCTCGCGCCCAGAAAGCCGGTGGCATGGCATTCGTCGATATGCACCAACGCGCCGTATTTTTTAGCAAGCGCGGTGATTTCGTCCAGCGGCGCGATGAAGCCGTCCATGGAGAACACGCCGTCGGTGGTGATCAGCTTGGTCTTGCAGCCGGCCGCGTCGGCGGCCTGCAATTGCGCCTCCAGGTCGGCCATGTCGCAGTTGGCGTAGCGGAAGCGCTTGGCCTTGCACAGGCGCACGCCGTCGATGATGGAGGCGTGGTTGAGCGCATCGGAGATCACCGCGTCGTTCTCGCCCAGCAGCGGCTCGAACAGGCCGCCGTTGGCATCGAAGCAGGCGGCGTAGAGGATGGTGTCCTCGGTGCCGAAGAAATCGGCGATCTTCGCTTCCAGCTGTTTATGCAGATCCTGGGTGCCGCAGATGAAACGCACGCTGGCCATGCCGAAGCCGTGCGTATCCAGCGCGTCCTTGGCCGCCTGGATGATGTCAGGGTGGTCGGCCAGGCCCAGGTAGTTGTTGGCGCAGAAATTGAGCACCTTGCGGCCATCGGCCAGTTCGATCTCGGCGGACTGGGGACTGGTGATGACGCGCTCGGTCTTGAACAGACCCTGGGTGCGGATGGCCTCCAGTTCGTCGGCGTAATGCTTTGTCAGCGCGGGCTGGGTCTGCGAGTCGGACATGGCGGGTCGTGCGTGGGGAAAGACGCGCAGTTTAACAATTCGTTGCTCAGCCAACCCTGACAGTAGTGCGCTTCATGCCGATCCGACATAAGCCGCATTCCTTAAGTCATTTCTCCTGGGCAATGTGCATGCGCAGCATCAGCACTCACCGCCACCTCCCTATTCAGGAATCTAGATGCCACACCCAAGCCATCGCGCAGTCGCCAGAACCCGTAGCCCTTGGACCCTGGGCGCGCTGGCCTGCGCCCTGGCGTTTCCGGCATGGGCGCAGAACACCTTGACCGTGGAGCAGCTGCAGCAACGACTGGAAGCGCTGGAACGGCGCGTGGGCGGTTCGGCCGCGTCCGATTCGGGCGAGCCGGTTGCCGAGCCGGGTCTGGCCGATCTGGACCAGCGCCTGCGCATCCTGGAGCGCAAGCTGGAGCTTCAACAAGAAGAACAGACAGCCAAGGCCAAGGAGGCGCCGGTGATCGCGGTCAACGACAAGGGCGCTTCCTTCAAATCAGCCAACGGCGACTACGAAGTGAAGATCCGCGGGCTGTTGCAAGGCGATGGCCGCTTCTTCATCGATGGCGCGCCGGCGGGAAACAACGACACCTTCCTGCTGCGCACCGCGCGACCCACCATCGAGGGTTCGCTGGGCAAGCTGGTGGGCTTCCGCTTCACTCCCGAATTCGCCGGCGACAGCGCCAGCATCGTCGATGCCTACGCTGACCTGCGTTTCGATCCGGCCTACACGGTGCGACTGGGTAAATTCACCTCGCCGGTCGGCCTGGAGCGGCTGCAGTCTTCCTCCGCATTGTCGGACGTAGAGCGCGCGCTGCCCAGCGAACTTGCGCCCAATCGAGACATCGGCGTGCAGTTGCAGGGCGAGTTGGCACAAGGCCGGGTCGGTTATGCGATTGGCGTATTCAACGGCACCGTGGACGGGCGCGATGCGGTCACCACCAATCCGGACAACGAATTCGAATACGCCGGGCGCATTTTCTTCGAGCCGTTCAAGAACGACGCCAACGCCTGGTCGGGTCTGGGCTTCGGCCTGGGCGCCAGCGTCGGCGACAAGCAAGGCAGCGGGGCAAACTTCCTGCCGCGCTACCGCACGCCCGGGCAAGTGCAGTTCTTCAACTACCGTGCCGCGGTGCTGGCCGATGGCCGCAACACGCGCTTCTCGCCGCAAGGCTATTACTACCGCAACGCATTCGGATTGCTGGCCGAGTACATCGTTTCCAAGCAGGAAGTCAGCCTGGGCGCGGTACACGAAGAACTCTCCAACAGCGCCTGGCAGGCGACCGCCAGTTATGTGCTGACCGGCGAAGACGCCAGTTATCGCGGCGTGGTGAAGCCGGCCCATCCGTTCAATCCGGGCGCGGGCGGCTGGGGCGCGTTCGAAGTGGTGGGCCGTTACGGCGTGCTGGAAATCGATGACGACGCGTATCCGGTGTTCGCCGATGCGGCGTTGTCTTCCAACCAGGCGACCTCGTGGACCCTGGGTTTGAACTGGTATCTCAACAGCAATCTCAAGCTGGTATTGAATTACCTGCAGACCAGCCTGGACGGCGGCGCCGCTGGCGGCGCCGACCGCGAGGACGAGAAAGCGGTATTCACACGCCTGCAAGTAGCCTTCTGATCAACCGGAGCCCTCCCATGAAGAATTTCAATCTGCCGTTGCCTCTCCGGACCGCGCTGCTCGCTTTCGGCCTGACCCTGGCTGCCGGCGCAGCTGCCAAGGACGCGAAGCTGCTCAACGTTTCCTACGATCCCACTCGCGAGCTGTACCGCGATTTCAATGCCGCTTTCGCCAAGGACTGGTTGGCCAAGAAAGGCCAGAAAGTGGAAATTGAAACTTCACACGGCGGTTCCGGCAAACAGGCGCGCGCGGTGATCGACGGACTGGAGGCCGACGTGGTCACGCTGGCGTTGGCCTACGACGTGGATTCCATCGCCCAGCGCGCCAAGTTGTTCCCGGCCAACTGGCAGAAGCGCCTGCCGGAAAACAGCACCCCATATACCTCCACCATCGTGTTCCTGGTGCGCAAGGGCAACCCGAAGAAGATCAAGGATTGGCCGGACCTGCTGCGTCCCGGCACCTCGGTGATCACTCCGAATCCGAAAACTTCCGGCGGCGCGCGCTGGAACTACCTGGCGGCCTGGGCTTATGGCCTGAAGATCTTCAACGGCGACGAAGCCAAGACCCGCAACCTGGTGCGTGCCCTGTTCCGCAACGTGCCGGTGTTGGATACCGGCGCGCGCGGTTCCACCACCACCTTCGTGCAGAACGGCATCGGCGACGTGTTGCTGGCCTGGGAGAACGAGGCGTTCCTGTCGATCAAGGAACTGGGGCCGGACAAGTTCGAGATCGTGGTGCCCAGGCTGTCGATACTCGCCGAACCGCCGGTGGCGCTGGTAGACAAGAACGTCGACAAGCACGGCACCCGCGAAGTGGCGCAGGCCTACCTGCAATACCTGTATTCGCCAGAAGGGCAGAAGATCGCGGCCAAGCACTACTATCGTCCGCGCTACCCGCAATACGCAGATCCGGCCGATGTCGCCCGTTTCCCGAAAGTCGAACTGGTGACCATCGACAAGGTATTCGGTTCATGGGCGCAGGCGCAGGCAAAGCATTTCGCCGAAGGCGGCGTGTTCGACCAGATCCAGTCGGAGAAGTAGTTGGCAGCAAGCACACCCCTGCCGTCCGCCAAGCGGGCACGACGCAGTCGCGTGGTGCCCGGTTTTGGTTTGAGTCTGGGCGTCACCCTGACCTGGCTGTCGTTGATCGTGCTGATTCCGCTGGCCGGCTTGCTGCTGAAAGCGGGCGGGCTGGGCTGGAATGGTTTGTGGCAGATCTGGACCGAACCGCGCGTGCTGGCTGCGTTGAAGTTGAGCTTCGGCACCGCGCTGGCCGCCGCGGCGTTCAATGCGGTGATGGGCACGCTGGTGGCCTGGGTGCTGGTGCGCTACCGGTTCCCGGGCAAACGCATATTCGATGCCATGATCGATCTGCCTTTCGCGCTGCCTACCGCCGTGGCGGGCATCGCACTGACTTCGCTGTACGGGCCCAACGGATGGGTAGGGCGCTGGTTCGAAAGCGTGGGCGTCAAGATCGCCTACACGCCGCTGGGCATCACCCTGGCGCTGGTCTTCATAGGCCTGCCTTTCGTGGTGCGCGTGGTGCAGCCGGTGCTGGCGGAAGTGGAGCGCGAACTGGAGGAAGCCGCCGCAACGCTGGGCGCCAACCGCTGGCAAGCGGTGCGGCGGGTGATCCTGCCGGCGTTGTGGCCGGCGATCGTGACCGGCTTCGGCCTGGCTTTCGCGCGCGGCGTCGGCGAATACGGCTCGGTGATCTTCATCGCCGGCAACCTGCCGGGGCTGACGGAAATCGCTCCGTTGCTGATCACCTTCAGGCTGGACGAATACCAGTACGCCGACGCGGCGGCCATCGCCCTGGCGATGCTGCTGCTGTCGCTGCTGATGCTGCTGGCCATCAATGCCCTGCAGTCGAAGCTCTCACGGCGCGGGCGCTAAGATGAGCGAAGCCACTACCGCCGTCATCGCCCTGCCGCCCGAGGCCTTCTTGGTCACACCTGCCCACGACCGCCGCAAGCCCGTGACTTCCGCGATCACCGAACCGCGCTGGGTGCAGTGGTTGTTGATCGGCGCCGCGCTGCTGTTCCTGCTCGGTTTCCTGCTGTTGCCGCTGGTGCTGGTGTTCGTCCAGGCATTGGGCAACGGCGTGCAGGCGTTCGTGAATGCGATCACCGAAGCCGACGCGCTGGCGGCGATCAAGCTCACCCTGCTGGTTACCGTCATCGTGCTGCCACTGAACCTGGTCTTCGGCATCGCGGCGGCCTGGGCGGTGAGCAAGCATGAGTTCCGCGGCAAGCGTCTGCTGGTGAGTCTGATCGACCTTCCGTTCGCGGTTTCGCCCGTGGTGGCCGGTCTGGTGTTCGTGCTGATCTTCGGCGCGCAGGGCTGGGCCTGGCCGCTGATCGAGCAGGGCTGGCAGTTCGAGCTGCCGTTGCTTGGCGCAATCACGCTGCAATTGCCCAAGATCATCTACGCGGTGCCCGGCATCGTGCTGGCGACGGTGTTCGTCACCTTCCCCTTCATCGCCCGGGAACTGATGCCGCTGATGGAGCAGCAGGGCACCGACGAAGAGCTGGCCGCGTTGAGCCTGGGCGCCAGCGGCTGGCAGACTTTCTGGCGCGTCACCGTGCCCAACATCCGCTGGGCGCTGCTGTACGGCGTGCTGTTGTGCAGCGCGCGCGCGATGGGCGAATTCGGCGCGGTCTCGGTGGTTTCGGGGCATATCCGCGGCCGCACCAACACGCTTCCGCTGCATGTAGAGGCGCTGTACAACGACATCGGCCAGAGCCACGGCACCGCGTTCGCGGCGGCATCGCTGCTGGCCATCACGGCGCTGATCACCTTGGTGGTCAAGGCCTATCTGGAATGGCGTCATGGCGAATCGCTCGCCGCCAACCATCGTCATTGAGGCCGCACCCATGACCATCCGCATCGAAAACCTCAGCAAGCGCTACCACAATTTCACCGCGCTGGACGACATCAACCTGAATGTGCGCGATGGCGAATTGCTGGCGCTGCTGGGTCCCTCCGGTTCCGGCAAGACCACCTTGTTGCGCGCCATCGCGGGACTGGAGCAGGCCGACGCCGGCCGCGTGCTGCTGGGCGGCGAAGACGCTTCGCAGTTGAGCGTGCAGGCGCGGCGGGTGGGCTTCGTGTTCCAGCACTACGCGTTGTTCCGGCACATGAACGTGCGCGAGAACATCGCCTTCGGCCTGCGGGTGCGCCGCGGCGAAAAACGCTGGCCGGATGCGCGCATTCGCGAGCGGGTCAGCGAATTGCTGTCGCTGGTGCAACTTGAAGGCCTGGAAGCGCGCTTTCCTTCGCAACTCTCCGGCGGCCAGCGTCAGCGCGTCGCCTTGGCGCGCGCGCTGGCGATAGAACCGCGGGTGTTGCTGCTGGACGAGCCCTTCGGCGCGTTGGATGCGCAGGTGCGCCGCGATCTGCGCCGCTGGTTGCGCGAGATCCACGACCGCACCGGGCTGACCACGGTGTTCGTCACCCACGACCAGGAAGAAGCGTTGGAACTGGCCGACCGGGTCGCCATCCTCAACCAGGGCCGCATCGAGCAATTGGGCAGCCCGGCCGAAACCTATGACGAACCGGCCAGTCCGTTCGTGTATTCCTTCGTCGGCGCGGTCAACCGCCTGCCCGGACACTCAACACAGGGGCGCTTGCAAGTTGCCGGGTTGGACCTGGACCTAAGAGACAAACCGGAGCTGCAGGGCCCGGTCGAGCTCTATGTGCGTCCTGAGCATTTGGCGGTGAGCGATGCGGACGGTTCGTGGCTGGCGACGGTATCGGCCAGCCAGCGCAGCGGGCCACGGCAGCGCTTGTGGGCGCGATTGCAGGAAGGCGATGCGGAGGTCGAAGTGGAACTGCCCTCAGGGGCGGGGCTTCCGGCCTATCCCGTGGGCTCGCAGATCCGGCTGGCGCCTTCGCGCTTCGGTGTGTTCGCAGCAGAGAAATAGTTCCATCTGAAATCATTGGAATTCTTTGCGGGATGTTTACGGCATGGGGGCTTGACGACGCCAATGTTGCGTCGCAATATCAATTCGGTTAAAAAATCGTGAACCTCTGATTGCGATTTTTGTTTAAGCCGCGCCCCCAGCCCACCGCCCACCAGGAGAATCCGGATGAAGCCAATCAAGCTCAGTTTCGCAGTTGCACTCGTTCTGGCGGCCATGCCGCTCGTGTCGTTCGCGCAGGAAGCCGAGGCTGTGGTGGAAGAGGAAGCAGAATCTCCATTCAGCTTCACCCTCGCGGCGACCTCCGACTACGTATTCCGCGGCGTTTCCCAGACCGACGAAAAACCTGCCGGGCAGGTGGGCGTCACCTACACCGCGCCGTTTGGCCTCTACGCCGGCTTGTGGGCCTCCAACGTCGACTTCGGCGACGCCGGGCCGGATATCGAACTGGATGGCTTCGTCGGTTACAACACCGACCTGAGCGACAAGTGGAATCTGGATCTCAGCGTGGTCCGTTACAGCTACCACAAGGGCAGCGACGACTTTGATGGCGATTACAACGAATATATCGCCAAGGTGTCTTATGCGGCCACCGAGAAAGTCGGATTGACCGGCTTGGTCGCTTACGCCGACGATTACGCCAACGGCGACATCAAAGAATTCTATTCCAACATCGGCACTTCGATTGACGTAGGTGCTGGTGTCAGCCTCAATCTGGGCGTCGGCTACACCACCTTGGAATATCCGGACGATCTGGGCCGCGACGATTGGTTCGACGGCACCATTGGCGTCAGCCGCGACTTCGGTCCGATCAATGCGAACCTGGGTTATTACGACAACTTCGGTTCGGATGCGGATGCGCTCAAGGACCTTAGCGACATCTACGACGACCGCGTGGTGCTCACGCTGACCCTCGGCCTGTAACTCCTCCCTACCGGAAAAGAAGAAGGGCGCCGCAAGGCGCCCTTTTTTTCGTAGGTCGGGGCTACGCCTCCGACGCTCGGAAACCTGGGTGTCGGGGACGTGCCCCGACCTACTCATGGTTCAATCAGTTCCAGCTGAGAACGACCTTGCCGGCCTTGCCCGCCTCCATCAAGTCGAAGCCCTTTTGGAAATCGTCGATGGGCATCTGGTGGGTCAACACTTTGCCCAGCGGAAAACCGCCCAGCACCAATTGCGTCATCTTGTACCAGGTCTCGTACATCTTGCGGCCGTAGATGCCCTGCACAGTGAGGCCCTTGAAGATGATGCGGTCCCAGTCCACGCCCGCGCCCTTGGGCAGGATGCCGAGCAGCGCGATCTTGCCGCCGTGGTACATGCAATCGAGCATGTCGTTGAAGGCAGTGGGATTGCCGCTCATTTCCAGGCCCACGTCGAAGCCTTCCATGTGCAGGTCGGCCATTACGTCCTTCAGCGATTGCTGGGCCACGTTGACCACGCGGGTGGCGCCCATGTCGGCGGCCAGCTTCAGGCGGAAATCGTTGACGTCGGTAACCACCACGTTGCGCGCGCCGATGTGCTTGCAGATGCCCGCGGCGATCACGCCGATCGGGCCGGCGCCGGTGATCAGAACGTCCTCGCCGACCACGTCGAATTCCAGCGCGCAATGGGCGGCGTTGCCGTAGGGATCGAAGAACGCCGCCAGTTCGCTGGGGATCTGGTCGGGAATCGGCCACAGGTTGCTGGCCGGCATCACCATGTATTCGGCGAAGGCGCCATCGCGATTCACCCCGATGCCCACCGTATGCGGGCACAGGTGCGGGCGGCCGCCGCGGCAGTTGCGGCAGTGGCCGCAGACGATATGGCCTTCGGCCGAAACACGCTGGCCCACCGCATATCCGGTGACGCCCGGGCCCAGCTCCGCGATGCGGCCCACGAACTCGTGGCCGATCACCAGGCCGGGCTTGATGGTGCGCTGGCTCCAGTCGTCCCACAGGTAGATGTGCAGGTCGGTGCCGCAGATGGCGGTCTTCTCCAGCTTGATCAGCACTTCGTTGGGCCCGGGCTGGGGCACGGCCACCTGTTCCATCCAGATCCCTTTGCCTGCTTCCCGTTTGACCAGTGCTTTCATCGTTTGCGCCATGACGGTGCAGACCCTGCCTTGTAGATGAGGGCGCGAATTATACGCCGCCGCCCATGACGGGCCGTTGGCCCTCCCTGCCATAAGTCATGGAGTCGCAGGGCAGGCCGGCTGGCTACAATCCAAAGTCCATGATCTGCAAGGAATTGCCCGTGCGCCTGAACCTGCTTGCCGTTTCCCTCGCCGTGGCCTTCGCGGCCCAGACCGGTACGGCCCTTGCCGCCGAGGGCATGTGGGTGCCTCAGCAGCTGCCGGAGATTTCCGGGCCCCTGAAGAAGGCCGGCCTGAAGCTGAGCCCCAAACAACTGTCCAACCTGACCGGCGACCCCATGGGCGCGGTGGTGGCATTGGGCGGCTGCACCGCCAGCTTCGTTTCGCCGGGCGGCCTGGTGGTCACCAATCACCACTGCGCCTATGGCGCCATCCAGTTGAATTCCACTGCAGAGAAGAACCTGATCAAGCAGGGCTTCAACCCGGCTACCACGGCCGATGAAGTCAGCGCCGGCCCCAACGCGCGCATCTACGTGCTGGATTCGATCAGTGAAGTCACTGCCGACGCGAAAGCCGCCATCGCCTCGGCCGGCGACGATCCGCTGGCGCGGACGCGCGCGCTGGAGGCGTTCGAGAAGAAGCTGATCGCCGAATGCGAAGCCGAAGCCGGTTACCGCTGCCGCCTTTTCAGTTTCGCCGGTGGCAATACCTACCGCCTGTTCCGCAACCTGGAAATCAGGGACGTGCGCCTGGCGTATGCGCCGCCCAGCGGTGTGGGCAAGTACGGCGGCGACATCGACAACTGGATGTGGCCGCGCCACACCGGCGATTTCGCTTTTTATCGCGCCTATGTGGGCAGGGACGGCAAGCCTGCCGCGTATTCGGCCGATAACGTGCCCTACAAGCCCAAGCATTGGCTGAAGTTCGCCGACAAGCCGCTGGGCGCGGGCGATTTCGTGATGGTGGCCGGCTATCCGGGGTCCACCAACCGCTACGCGCTGGCCAGCGAGTTCGACAGCACCGCCAGTTGGACCTATCCGACCATCGGCAAGCACTACAAAGAGCTTATCGCGCTGGTGGACGCCGCCGGCAAGAAGAATCCCGACATCCAGGTGAAGTACGCCAGCACCATGGCCGGCTGGAACAACACCAGCAAGAACTATGAAGGCCAGTTGGTAGGATTCGAACGCATCGATGCGGCCTGGCAGAAGCATGCCGACGAAGAAGCGGTGCTGGTGTGGCTGCGGGGTCGTGGCGCGCAGGGAAGCACCGCGCTGGCCGCGCACGACAAACTTATCCAGCTGGGTGAGGCGGCCAAGGCCACGCGCGAGCGCGACCTGGTGGTCGGCCAGCTCAACAACACCGCCATGCTGGGCACTGCCGTCCAGTTGTACCGCCTGGCCATCGAACGCGATAAGCCCGATGCCGAGCGCGAGTCCGGTTACCAGCAACGCGACTACCCCTCAATCGAAGGCGCGCAGAAGCAGCTGGAACGGCGCTATGTGCCGGCGATGGACCGGCAGTTGCAGCAGTACTGGTTGCGCCAGTACGTGCAGCTGCCCGCGGCGCAGCGGGTGGCGCCGATCGACAGGTTTCTGGTCGGCGGCAAGGAACAGAACCTCACCCGCGCGCTGGACCGTTTGGCCAAGACCCGGCTGGGCAACACCGACGAGCGCATGAAGTGGTTCAAGGCCGACCGCAAGGCGTTCGAATCCAGCAACGATCCGGCCATCCAGTACGCGGTGGCGGTGATGCCGGCCCTGCTCAAGCTGGAGGAAGAACGCAAGACGCGCGCAGGCGAAGCCTTGCTGGTACGTCCGGTCTATCTGCAGGCGGTGGCGGACTATCGCAAGAGCAAGGGCGAGTTCGTGTATCCCGACGCCAACCTTTCGCTGCGCATCACCTTCGGCAACGTCACCGGCTACCAGCCCAAGGACGGCGTGGAGTACACGCCGTTCACAACGGTCGAAGGCGTCGCCGCCAAGGCCACCGGCGTAGAACCGTTCGACGCGCCGCAGGCTTTGCTGGATGCGGTGAAGGCCAAGCGCTACGGCGGTCTGGAAGACAAGCGTCTGGGCACGGTGCCGGTGGACTACCTGTCCAACCTGGACATCACCGGCGGCAACTCCGGTTCGCCGGTGCTCGATGCGCAGGGCAAGCTGGTGGGCCTGGCCTTCGACGGCAACTGGGAGTCGGTCAGTTCCAACTGGATATTCGACCCGAAGATGACCCGCATGATCTCCGTGGATGGGCGCTACCTGCGCTGGATCATGCAGGAGGTCTATCCGGCGCCGCGCCTGCTCAAGGAAATGGGCGTAGCGCGCTGACTGACGGGGGCATCCTTCCTTCCATGCCAACCAACCCGCCAGTATCTGCGGGTTGAGGCTTGGCGGCGCGCTGCGGCGCGTTCTGGCGTCATGGCGTTTTAGGCTGATCGCGGCGCGGTATCATTTGGGCCGGTCGCCGTTCATTGCCGTTCCCGGTACGACGACTGTTCCACTTCCAACGGATTCATTCCCCCATGCGCATCCTGCTTGCCCGCCACGGCGAAACGCCGTGGAACGCCGAAGGCCGTTACCAAGGCCAGATCGACATTCCGCTTTCGCCCATCGGTGAGTCGCAGGCCGCCGCGCTGGGCGTTCGACTGGCCGAAGTCAATATCACCCGCGCGGTGGCTTCGCCGCTGTCGCGCGCGCGTCGCACCGCCGAGCTTGCGTTGGGCGAGGCGCGCATTCCCATGCTGACCCTTGATCCCGATCTGCAGGAAATCGCGCATGGCGAATGGGAAGGCCTGCTGGCCAGCGAAATCAACGACAAAGACCCCGCGCGCCTGCGCGCCTGGCGCGAGGAACCGGAGACCGTACTGATGCCCGGCGGCGAATCCTTGCGCCAGGTGCTGGACCGCTCCTGGCAGGGATTGGCGCGCGCAGCCGAAGGCCTGGGCGCGGGCGACACGCTGCTGGTCGTGGCGCACGATGCGGTCAACCGCGTGATCCTGTGCCGCGTGCTGGGGCTGCCGTTGTCCAAGCTGTGGACTTTCCGCCAGGCGCCGACCACGCTCAACCTGCTGGAAGGCCCGGACGTGGAGCATCTGGAGATCGTCCGCCTCAACGATTGCGCGCACCACACACCGTTCTTCGGCGAAGCGGTGCATCGAGCGCTGTAAGTTGATGACGCGCACGCTGCAGGAATGGCTCGACTACATCGAGCAACAACATCCCAAGTCCATCGAGATGGGCCTGGAGCGTACACGGGAGGTGGCCGACCGCCTGTCTCTCGGCAAACCCGCCACCCACGTCGTCACGGTCGGCGGCACCAACGGCAAAGGCTCCACCGTCGCCTTCATCGAGGCCATCGCCCGCGCCGCGGGCTTGAAGGTCGGCGCCTACACCTCGCCGCATCTGCTGCGCTACCACGAGCGTGTGCGCATCGATGGATGGGAAGCGAGCGATGGTGCACTGGTCGCAGCGTTCGAGGCGGTAGAGGCCGCGCGTTGTTCCCTTCTCCCGGGGGGAGAAGGAAAAGCTATTCCGCTCACCTATTTCGAATTCGGCACGCTGGCCGCGCTATGGCTTTTCCAGCAATCCAATTTGGATCTCGCAGTGCTCGAAGTCGGCCTTGGCGGCCGCCTGGACGCGGTGAACATCGTCGACCCCGACGTGGCCGTCATCACCACCGTCGACATCGACCACACCGACTGGCTGGGCAACAACCGCGAAAGCATAGGCTTCGAAAAGGCCGGTATCGCCCGCGCCTGGAAACCGCTGATATTGGGAGAAAAGGATTCGCCCTCCAGCGTGCTGCGCCACGCCTACGCCATCGGCGCCAACGCGGTGCGGCTGGGCAGCGACGTCATCCACGAAACCGTGGATGAATCGCACTGGCGCTGGCGCGATGCCGGTTTCGAAGTCGAACTGCCGAACCCGGTGCTCAGCGCCCCGGTGCAACGCGCCAACGCGGCGACCGCCATCGCCGCCTTGCGCGCGCTGGAGATCGAACTGCCTACTTCCGCATTGGCAACCGGCGTGGCCACGGCAACGCTTCCGGGAAGATTGCAACGCTTCGACCTGCACGGCACACCGGTGATCGTCGATGTGGGCCACAACCCGCAGGCCGCGCGCGAACTGTCGGCCTGGTTACGGTCCGAACCTGTGCCTGGACGCACACTTGCGGTGTTCGCTGCCCTGGCCGACAAAGACGTGCAGGGCGTGGTTGCCGCGCTTGAGGACGAAGTCACGGAATGGTTTCTCGCTGGTCTGAAAGGCGTGGGCGCCCGCGGGCAATCAGTGGAAGAGTTGGCTGCGAAACTCACCGGCCCCGCCGCTGCGGGCTCGCGCCATGCCGACGTGCATGCCGCGCTGCAGGCCGCCCGGGCGCAGGCGCATGGGCAAGATCGAATACTCGTGTTCGGCTCATTCCACACCGTCGCCGAAGCGCTGTCGATCCTGCATTCAGGTCAATGACGGGGAAGCGGTTTGTCGGCACCGTATAATTCGCACGGCATTCCCGCCGCGTCGTTTTGCGAGCCCGCATGGATACCGCCCTCAAACAACGCCTGATCGGCGCCGTCGTCCTGGTGGCGCTGGCGGTGATCTTCCTGCCGATGCTGATCAAGGGTCCTGCGCCCGACAGCGGCGTATCGGACGTACCGCTGGAAGTGCCGGCCGCGCCGGGCGGGCAGTACGAAACCCGTGAGCTTCCCTTGGTGACGCCAGGCAATGCGCCCGCCGGCGGCGTGGTGGGTATGGAAGAGAAACCGGCTGTTGCGCCGGCAACCGCAAGCGAAGCGGTTCCGCTGGGCACGGCCACCGCCGCTGCTGGCGCCATGCTGCCTGCCAGCACCGCTGGCGGCAACTTCGCGGTCAATTTCGGCGCCTACGCCACGCCGGCCGACGCCGATGCGGTCATCGCCCGCCTCAAGCAATCCTCACTTCCGGCTTTCCGCGAACCTGCCACCATCAACGGCAAAACCGCTTATCGCGTTCGCATCGGACCCTACGCCGAGCGCGCCGATGCCGAAGCCGTGCGCTTGCAGGCTGCGCAGGTGCGCAGCGACGTCAAAGCCCAGGTGGTGACGCTGGATGCCGCCGCTCCTGCGTCAGCGTCAGCGTCGGCATCGACGTCGGTGCCGCTGGCCGCGCCCGCACCGTCGGTAACCACGCAAACCTTGCCCGAATCTCCCAAGCCGGCGCAGACGCCGCCTGCCGCAGCGCCCAAGCCTGTAGCTGCAACGCCGAAACCGGCGGCCGTCGCGCCCAAGCCAGCTGAGCCGGTGGCCAAACCTGCTGAAGCTCCCAAGCCAGCCGCTTCCAACGTGGGCTTCGCGGTGCAGCTCGGCGCCTTCTCCAAGGCCGCCGATGCCAATGCCCTGCGCGACAAGCTGCGCGCGGGCGGTTTCAGCGCTTTCGTCGAGCAGGTCAAGACCGACAAGGGCACACTGAGCCGGGTGCGTGTGGGTCCGGTCGCCAGCCGCGCCGATGCCGACAAGCTGAAGGCTCAGGTCGCCGCCAAGGTGGGCATCGACGGCATGGTCCGACCGCATCCGTGATCGGCTGATACGTGATCGGGGCCCAGGGATGAACGGCCGACTCGCTGCAAGCCGGGGATGTCCGGCTCGATGATCGACATCGTGCTGCTGATCATCATCGGTGGGTCCGCTCTGCTGGGCCTGATCCGCGGGTTGGTGGGCACGCTGGTATCGACCGCGGCGTGGTTGCTGGCCGGCTGGGTCGCCTTCCAGTTCGGAGGAGAGGCCGCCGCTTGGCTGTCCGACGACGGCAAGCCCACCATGACGGAATTGTTCGGCGGCTACGCGCTGAGTTTCGTGGTGGTGATGGTAGTTGTGGCGCTGGTCGGCGCCCTGGCCAAATCGATGGTCCATTCGGTCGGCCTGTCTGGCGTGGACCGCCTGCTGGGCGCGGCCCTGGGCCTGCTGCGCGGCGCCTTCCTGGCCTGCATTGTGGTGCTGCTGATGGGTTTCACGCCCTTGCCGCGCGAGCCTTCCTGGCAGCAATCCAGCGTTTTGCCGCTGTTGCTGCCCGCCGCGGGCTGGATGCGCTCCAAACTGCCGGACTGGTCCGTTCCGGAAATGGATTTTCGCAATGCCCCCGGCTCAGGCGATAATGGCGCCCTGGATGAAGCATCCGGACCCTTGCTGGACGGCGTCGTCCAGCAGGTCATCGACAGAGCCAAAGGTGGCGTGTCGCAGCGGCAGGCGGTGGGAAGCGACCCGGCAGGCAAGGATCCGGCGAACATCGAGGCCGGCGGGCAGGACCCCGCGAACATCGAAGAGAGCGGGCAGCAACGTGCGGGCGATCCCGCCAACCTCGAATCATCGAAACGTCCCAACGGCCAGAAACGGCCCAATTCGCAATAAGCAAGCGGAGTACGCGAATCATGTGCGGCATCGTCGGAATCGTCGGCAACCAGAACGTTGCGGGGCAGCTTTATGACGGCCTGACCGTCCTCCAGCACCGTGGGCAGGATGCGGCCGGCATCGCCACCGCCGACGGCACCCGCCTGCGCGTGCACAAGGACAACGGTCTGGTGCGCGACGTGTTCAACCCCAAGGCGATGAGCACGCTGGAAGGGCGAGTGGGTATCGCCCACTGCCGCTATCCGACTGCCGGCTCCGAAGGTCTGGACGAGGCGCAGCCGTTCTACGTGAACTCGCCGTACGGCATCGCCCTGGCCCACAACGGCAACCTGATCAATACCGAGACCTTGCGCCAGGATGTGTTCGCGGAGGATCGCCGCAACATCAACACCGATTCGGACAGCGAGGTGCTGCTGAACGTGTTCGCGCACGAACTGGACCGCCAGCGCACGCTTTCGCCCGAAACCGCGATCCGCGCCGTCGCCGGCGTGCACCGCCGGGTCAAGGGCGGCTACGCGGTGGTCAGCGTGGTGCTGGGCCTGGGGCTGGTGGCTTTCCGCGACCCGCATGGCATCCGCCCTCTGGTGTTGGGCAAGCGCGAGCACAACGAAGGCACCGAGTACATCGTTGCCTCCGAGTCGGCGGCGCTGGATATCCTGGGCTTCCAGCGCGTGCGCGACGTGCAGCCGGGCGAGGCTATCGTCATCACCGCGCGCGGCGAGCTGTTCGCCGAAATCTGCGCCGAGCCGCAGGAACATGCGCCCTGCATCTTCGAATACGTGTACTTCGCCCGCCCTGACTCGATGATCGACAACGTTTCGGTGCACAAGGCGCGCATGCGCATGGGCGTGAAGCTGGGCGAGAAGATCCTGCGCCTGCGCCCGGACCACGATATCGACACCATCATCCCCATTCCCGACACCTCGCGCGACGCGGCGCTGGAAATCTCCAACGTGTTGGGCGTGAAGTACCGGGAAGGCTTCATCAAGAACCGCTACGTCGGCCGCACCTTCATCATGCCGGGGCAGGGCGAGCGGGTGAAGTCGGTGCGCCGCAAGCTCAATCCCATCACCTTGGAATTCCGCAACCGCGTGGTGCTGCTGGTGGACGATTCCATCGTGCGCGGCACCACCAGCCAGCAGATCGTACAGATGGCGCGCGATGCCGGCGCGCGCAAGGTGTACCTGGCTTCGGCCGCGCCGCCGGTGCGCTTCCCCAACATCTACGGCATCGACATGCCGGCGGTGGACGAACTGGTGGCCAACGACCGCAGCGTCGAGGACATCGAGAAGTTCCTGGGCTGCGACTGGTTGATCTACCAGGACCTGGAAGACCTGGAAGCCTCGGTGCGCGAAGGCAATCTGGACCTGCAGCGGTTCGATTCGTCCTGTTTCAATGGCGATTACGTGACCGGCATCGAGCCGGGTTATTTCGAACGCATCGAGTCGCTGCGTTCGGATGAGGCCAAGCGCAAACGAAGGGTTTCGTGAACCCGGTTCCGTTCGGATCGTCATCCCAGCGAAAGCTGGGATCCATCTTGATCTTGCCTTTGCTTTTGCTGCCGGACGTTCAAGAGCAAAGTCAAAATGGATCCCAGCTTTCGCTGGGATGACGATTCACCTCCATGGCTTTATCACTCTTCGAAGCTGCCCGGGCGTGCCTTGATGCTGCTTCGCCAGACGACAAGATCGCGCTGACGCAGGAGTACGCCGCCGCGTTCGCCCGTGGCGAACTCCGTGCCGATCCCGACGCTTCAGCGCCGTTATCCATCCGCATGCCTGGCCGTCCGATGCGGCCGCGATTGGTCCCCGCGCGCGACCTGCCGCAACGGGGCATCGGAAGTGCCGAAGGGCGCGCCGCCTTCATCCACGCCATCGCCCACATCGAATTCAACGCCATCGACCTGGCCTGGGACGCGGTCTACCGCTTTCGCGGCCTGCCGTCGCAGTTCCATGCCGACTGGGTGTCGGTGGCCAACGACGAATCCCGGCATTTCGTGCTGCTGCGCGATCGCTTACGCGAGTTGGGACACGAATACGGCGATTTCGACGCGCACAACGGCCTGTGGGAATTGGCCGAAAAGACCGCGCACGACGGCTTGGCCCGCATGGCGCTGGTGCCGCGCGTGCTGGAAGCCCGCGGCCTGGATGTCACCCCGGGGATGATCGCCAAGCTGCGCAACCTGGGCGACACGGCCAGCGTGGAAATCCTGGAGTTGATCCTGCGCGAGGAAGTGGCGCATGTCGCGGCCGGTTCGCACTGGTACCGCTGGTATTGCGAACGCGAGGGCAGGGAACCGCGTTCGACTTTCCGCGAACTGCTGGTCCAGTACGCCGGGCCGGTGTTGCGTGGCCCCTTCAACCATCACGCTAGACTACAGGCCGGCTTCGACGCCGAGGAAATCGCCGCGCTGGAGCAGCTGGCCCCGTAAGAGCCTGTAGGAGCGTGTAGGAGCGACGTAAGTCGCGATTGCCTGAGGTCCCGCATTGCCGGTGTTTCGCGACTCACTCGCTCTTACGCGCCCTACGGCTGCAATGACTCCAGCCGATGGCCATCGCCATCGACGCGCAATACCGATCCCTGTTCGTACCAATCGCCCAGCACGATGCGCGTGCAAGGGCGTTCGCCCACCTGCAACTCATGCACGGCGGGACGATGGGTGTGGCCGTGGATCATGGTGTCGATGCCGAAACGCGCGAAGGTCGCTTCCACCGTGGCCGGCGTCACGTCGGTGACCGTTTCGAAGCGTACATCGTTGCCGCCGTCGCGCAGCTTGGCCTGGTGCGCCTGGCTGGCCGCGCGCGCCTGCTGGGCGAAGGCCAACCGTGCCTGCAGCGGCTGTGCCAGGAATTGCGCCTGCCAGTCCGGGTTGCGGGTCTGCGTGCGGAATGCCTGGTAGGCCACATCGTCGGTGCACAGCAAATCGCCATGCAGCAGCAGCGTGGGCTTGCCGTACAGCACCACCACTGCCGGATCCGGCAGGATGCGGAAGCCGGCGCGCCGCGCGTAATCCTGGCCGACCAGGAAATCCCGATTGCCGCGGATGAAGTAGACGGGCACGCCGGTCTGGCTCAGTTCCTTCAGCGCGGAAGCCACCGCGCCACCGACCGCGGAAGGGTCGTCGTCCCCCACCCAGGCCTCGAACAGGTCGCCCAGGATGTACAGCGCATCGGCCGACCGGGCCTGGCTGCGGATGAAATCGACGAACAATCCGGTGATCGCGGGCCGGCTGAAATCCAGGTGCAGATCTGAGATGAAGAGAGTAGTCATGCCCCAATTGTAGGTTCTTGTAGGAGCTGCGTAAGCTGCGACCGGAAGCTCTCCGGCTACGGTAACCCGTCCCAAAGCTCTATTTCCACGGTCGCAGCTTACGCAGCTCCTACAAGGTAAAATTGCCGAATTCCGCTTTTTTGGACCTCAGATGACCTGCCGTACCCGTTTCGCCCCCAGTCCCACCGGCTACCTGCACATCGGCGGCGCGCGCACCGCGCTGTACTGCTGGCTGGAGGCGCGCCACCGCGGCGGCGACTTCATCCTGCGCATCGAGGACACCGACCGCGAGCGCAGCACCCAGGGCGCCATCGACGCGATCCTGGAGGCGATGGAGTGGCTGGGACTGGACTACGACGAAGGCCCGATCTACCAGACCCAGCGCCTGGACCGTTATCGCGAAGTGGCCGAGCAGCTGGTCGCCGACGGCAAGGCCTACTACGCCTACGAGACCAAGGAAGAGCTGGAAGCCATCCGCAACGCCGCCCAGGCCGCCGGCGACAAGCCGCGCTACGACGGCCGCGCGCGCGAGTTGAATCTGCCGCATCGCGACGATCCCAACCGCGTGATCCGTTTCAAGAACCCGCAAACCGGCAGCGTGGTGTTCGAGGACCGCATCAAGGGCCGCATCGAGATAAGCAACAACGAACTGGACGACTTGGTGATCTTCCGTTCCGACGGCTATCCCACCTACAACTTCGCGGTGGTGGTGGACGACATCGACATGGGCATCACCGACGTGATCCGCGGCGACGACCACATCAACAACACTCCGCGCCAGATCAACATCTACGAAGCGCTGGGCGTGCCGGTGCCGCTGTTCTCGCACATGCCGATGATCCTGGACCCGGAAGGCGCCAAGCTCTCCAAGCGCACCGGCGCGGCCGACGTGATGCAGTACAAGGACGCCGGCTACCTGCCGCATGCATTGATCAACTACCTGGCGCGATTGGGCTGGTCGCACGGCGACCAGGAGCTGTTCACCCGCGAGGAGCTGATCCGGTTGTTTTCGGTGGAAGACGTCAATTCCAAGGCCGCGCGCCTGGACATGGACAAGCTGGGCTGGGTGAACCAGCACTACCTCAAGAGCGACGACCCGGCCAGCATCGCGCCGCAGCTGGAGTACCAGTTGCGCAAGTCGGGGCTGGATCCCGCCAACGGCCCCGCACCGGCCGACGTCGTCATCGCTCTGCGCGACCGCGTGCAGACGCTGAAGGAAATGGCCGAGCGCGCCGCAGTCTGGTACCTGCCGCTGGAGAACTACGACGAAGCCGCAGTCGCCAAACACCTGAACGCCGCTGCGTCGGCGCCACTGGCCGCCGCCCGCGACCATCTGGCCAATGCGGTGGAATGGACCGTCGAATCGGTGTCGGCAGCTCTTCACGACACCGCTGCTGCGCTGGGCCTGGGCATGGGCAAAGTGGCGCAGCCGCTGCGCGTGGCCATCACCGGCACCCAGGTCAGCCCGGATATTTCACAGACCGTGTACCTGGCCGGGCGCGATCAGGCCTTGAAACGCATCGATGCAGCGCTTATCAAGATAGCTGCGGACGCGTAATCCTCATCAATCATGGCCCTGAAGCATTCCTGCACCGATCCCAAGCACCACGTCGACGACGCCCACGGCTTCGTCGCGGCGGTGGAACATGCCTGCCAGGAGCGCGGCCTGCGCCTGACCCCGATCCGCGCCCGCGTGCTGTCGCTGATCGCCGATGCCGGCAAGCCGGTCAAGGCCTACGAGTTGCTGGAACTGGTGCGAGAGGGCAAGTCAGGCGAAGGCAGGGGCGTGGGTGCCGATGCGCCGCCCACGGTCTATCGCGCGCTGGATTTCCTGATGGCCAACGGCTTCGTGCACAAGCTGGAATCGGTGAATGCGTTCGTGGCCTGCCACCATCCCAACAGCGACCAGCATTCGGTGCCGTTCCTGATCTGCGACCGCTGCCACAGCGCGGTGGAACTGGAAGACCGCGAAGTGGTTACCCAACTGGAGAATCGCGCCAAAGCCCTCGGATTCCAGCCGCAAGCGCAGACCCTGGAAGTGCACGGCCTGTGCGCGCGCTGCGCAGCCTGATTGGGTAGGAGCGCCCCATGGGCGCGAGCTCTTTCCCAAACGTGTCCGCGGAAAGCTCGCGCCCATGGGGCGCTCCTACCGGGTCAGGCGGTTGCGGCCTTCAGGCGCGGTGATTTTTCGCGGATCGGCAGGTTGGCCGCTGCCGCGATCAGCGCCAGCGCGATGTCCGCGTACCACATCCAGGTGTAGTCGCCCAAACGCTCGATCGCCACGCCGCCCAGCCACGCGCCGAAGAATCCGCCGATCTGGTGCGAAAGCAGGGTAAGCCCGAACAAGGTGCCCAGATAACGCGGGCCGAACAGCTTGCCGATCAGTCCGGCGGTCGGCGGCACCGTCGCCAACCAGGTGAAGCCCAGCGCGGCGGCGAAGAGGTAGAACGTCATTGGCGTGGGCGGCGACAGCAGATAGATCACGATCATCACCGCGCGGCTGGCGTACATCGCCGCCAGTATCATTTTCATGCGGTAGCGCTGGCCCAGTGCGCCGGCGGCCAGGCTGCCCAGCACGTTGAACAAACCGATCAAGGCGATGGAAGCACTGGCGACCCCGGGCTGCAATCCGCACAGCGCGATCTCGCCGGGCAGATGCGTCACCAGGAACGCGATGTGGAAGCCGCAGGTGAAGAAGCCCAGGTGCAGCATCCAGTAGCTGCGGTCGCGCAGGGAAATGCGCAGTTGCTCGCGCAAGGTGATTTCAGCGGGCGTCACGGCGGCCGCTGCGCGAATGGTCGCAGCAGGCGCCGGCTTGCGACGCAACGGCCAGGCCAACGGCAAGGTCAGCAGCGACGCGGCCGCCAGTCCGAACATGGCCACGCCCCAACCGGCGGCGCTGATAGCAAGCTGCACCAGCGGCGCGAACACGAACTGTCCCAAGGATCCGCCTGCGTTGATGAAACCGGCTGCGAACGAGCGCTTTTCCGGTGCCAGCCGCGAGGCCGTCGCGCCAATGAGAATGGAGAAACTGCCGGCGCCCGCACCGGCCGCAGTTAACAGTCCCAGGGTGAACATCAATCCCCATTGCGAGGACATGAAGGGCGTCAAAGCCATGCCCGAAGCCAGCAGAATGCCTCCCGCAACCAGGATGCGGGTAGAGCCCTGCTTGTCGGCGATGGCGCCGAAGACCGGTTGCACCGCACCCCACACGAACTGTCCGATGGCCAGCGCGAAACTGATCGCGGCGATGCCCACGCCGGTGGATTGATGGATGGGCTGCACGAACAGGCCGGTGGTCTGGCGCGCGCCCATGGTGATCATCAGCATGGCCGCCGCAGTCAGCAGCAAGCCCCAGTGGGTCTTCGGCGCGCCTTGTCGTTGGGCGGACACGTTCATGCGGCGATTCCCGTTTCGCTACGCAGCGCGATATCCAGCAGATCCAGGTCCTTGCGCAGCCGCTGGGTGTTGCTTGCGCCGTAACTGGCCTCGATGGATTGTTGTGCACGCTGCCAATGCGGTTTCGCGCTGGCGATACGTTTACGCCCGCTGGCCGTGATGGAAATAAGCCGCTGCCGCGCATCTTCCCCGCGCGCCTCTTTCAGCCAGCCGGCTTCCAGTAGCGGCTTCAGGTTGCGGGTCAACGTGGTGCGCTCCATGCCCAGCGAATCGGCCAGTTCGCCCAACAGGCAATGCCCGCCGCGTTCGGCATGGCGCAGGATGGAGTATTCATTGAGGCTCAGGCCCACTGCTGCGAGCTCGCGGTCGTAGATCTGCGAGACCTGGCGGGCGGCGCGGCGCAGGCGGAAACAGGTGCAGACGCTTTCTGAAGGGGAGGGCATTCGCAAGACGCCTGCAGTACGGTTCGTCCATTTAAGTGCATATGCACCTATATTGTCAACAAAAAGGCGGCTGGTCCTTTCGGGCAGCCGCCTTGGCCTGTCAAACCGCTGCGGTCAGAAGAAAACCCGGATACCGGTCGAGAAATTGCGGTCGGGCAGCACCACCGAATCCTTCAGGAAGGACGTGTGCACACGCGCGGTTTCCCCGGTCAGGTTGCTGCCATCCAAGAACAACTCCCAGGCGGTGTGGCCCTGGTCGTGGTGGTAGGCCACATGCGCATCGACCAGGGTGTAGCCCGCCGTCGGGGTTTCGTTCACTGCCACTTTGTCCTGCTTGTCGTAGCGCACCGCACCCAGCGAAGCGCGCCAGCCTTCGTGTTCCCAGCGCAGTTGCGCGCCGAACCGCGAAGGCGCGATGCGCGGCAGGTTGCCGCCGGCGGCCAGCGTTCCGCGCACGGTGTCGCCGTACACGCGCAGGTCCCAAGTGCCGTTGTCGTTGTTGGAAAGGTGAAAAGTGGCCTCGCCCTCGAAACCGCGGAAGCGCGCGTCGGCCTGGCTCCATTGGCGGATCGGCAGGAATTCGCCTTCTTCGAATTCGGTTTCTTCGCCGGTATCGACTAGGTAGATGAAATCGTCGAAGCGGTTGTAGTAAACCGAAGCCTTCGCGTCCATGAACTCGGATTGGTATTGGATGCCGAATTCAAGCTGGTTGGCCTTCTCCTTGCCCAGTTCCGCATTGCCGATCTCATAGGCCAGCGTGGCCAGGTGCGGGCCGTCGGCGAACAGTTCCTCCTCGGCCGGCGCGCGTTCGGCATGGTCCAGGTTTGCGGTCAGGCGCCATTGTTCGTTGATGCGCCAGCCGCCAGCCAGGGACAGGCTGAGCGGTTTGAAGTCGCGGGCGGCCGCGTTCACCGGATCGGCTTTCACCGTGTCGATGCGTGCGCCCAGATCCAGTTGGAAGTCGTTCCAGTTCCTGCGCGCTACGCCGAACACGCCGAACGAACGGGTCTGCGTTTCCGGCACGAACGATTCCTCGCCGATCGCCGCGAAAGTGGAATCGCCGCCTTGCACGCCCACCGCGCCTTTCCATGCCGAAGCGCCGCCGAACGCTGCTTCCACGCGCCCTTCATCGGCCTTCTTGGTGAAGGTGGTGCCCACTTCCTCGCCTTCGAACTCGATATGTTTGTAGTCGGTGTGGCCGAAGCTGTAGCGCAGGCTGCTGCCTTCGCCCCAGGGATCGGTCAGTCCGCCCTTCAGGTCGTAGCGGTCCTGGCGCAGCTTCAACCAGACGCCGCGTTCGCCCGCGGCCAGATCGCCCGGTTCGCCGGGGTTGCCGTAATCGTCCTCGAAGCGCGAAGCCGACACACCGACGAAACCCCAGTCGCCCAGCAACGAGCCGCCGACCGCGCCGGTCTTGGTGTCGATGAAGGTGTTGGCCTGCTTGCCGTCGGGCGTGTCGTAGTCCTTGTTGTTGCGGTACACCGCGTCGGCGTGCAGGGCGAAACGGTCGTTGCCGCCGTCGATGCGCACCAGGTCGGTATTGCCTTCGTTGACGCTGTCGAAGCGCACTTCGGCACGGCCGCTGAAGCCACCTTCGATGGCCGCCTCGGGAATCCGCCCATCGACCACGTTGACGATGCCGCCGATGGCGCCGCTGCCATAGAGCAGGGTGGAGGGACCCTTCAACACTTCAATCTGGTCGGCCAGGAAGGCTTCGACGGCCGGGGAGTGGTCCTGGCTGACGGTGGACACGTCCTGGCTGGACAGACCATTGCTGAGCACCGCCACGCGGGGGCCGTCCAACCCGCGCAGGATCGGGCGGCCGACGCCTGGGCCGAAATTGGAGCTCTGTACGCCCGGCAGGCTGGAGATGGTCTCGCCCAGGCTGGCGGCGCGGCTTTCGTCCAGACGTTCGCCGCTCAGCACTTCAGCGGGTTTGCTCAAGGCATCGGCCGTGTCGCGCAACGGGCTGGCGGTCACCACCACGCCATCCAGATCCTTGACGTGGCGGTCGCCGGCATCGCCCTGGGCGTGGCGCGGATCGGTTGGCGGCACATCGGCCGTCGAGCTGCCAGTGGCGGCGTCGGCAGCCCAGGAAAGGGCAGGAAACAGGGCCAACGCCAGGGCAAGGGTGAGCCGGTGGCGAGAGTAGGCGGGGCTGGGGGGCATCTGGATTCCTAGGGCTGGAAGGGACTTGACGGATGTTATAATATACCAATATTGGAAACACACCCCTCCCGAAAGTCATACTGACGCACATGGATTCCCGCTTCCGCAGCCTGCTAGACCGTTTCGGCGCCACCGGCTCGATGATTTGCGCGGTGCATTGCGCGCTGACGCCGCTGCTGCTGGCGGCCATTCCTTCGTTGGGGCTGTCGGTCTGGCTGGGCGACGGGTTCGAACGCGGGTTCGTGCTGTTCGTGACCGTGGTGGGGCTTTTCAGCCTGCTCTGGGGCTATCGCCGACACCGCACGTTCCGCGCCCTGACGCTGTTGCTGACGGGCCTTGTAGTGTTGTGGGCCGGCGTTTACTACCCTCCGCTGCACCATCCGGTGGTGATCCATGCGGTGGTCATGACCCTGGGCGGCACGCTGGTGGGGCTGGCCCACCTGGTGAATCTGCGCCTGAACCACTGGCACGTGCACGACGCAAGCTGCACGCACTAAGGCCTGCGTGATAGGCTTTGCGCCCTCGCGCGCAAGGCGCTACCGCTGAATACAGGAGCAAATCATGGGCAAAGGTGATCGCAGGACCGCCAAAGGCAAGCGCAGCATCGCTAGCTACGGCAACGCACGCACGCACGTTTCCAAAGTCGCTGTCGGCCCGGCCGCGCCCGTTGCGAAGAAGACCGTGACCAAGGCCGCACCGGCCAAGAAGGCAGTAGCCAAGAAGACGGTAGCCAAAGCCAGCTGATCGGCTCACCGCCGTCACGCGCAAAAACGCGACGCCTGGCGTCGCGTTTTCGTTTCTGGGTTCGGGACAAGTCGGATCAGGCCAGTCGCTTGCCACCCGAGTAGGACGCGAGCAAGGGATCGCCGCCAAGCCAGTAGGCGAGTTCGGCAGGCTGGCGGATGTTCCAATGCGTGAAGTCCGCGCGCATGCCCACCTGCAGCACTCCCCGATCGCGCAAGCCCAGCGCGCGAGCCGCATTGAGCGTGGCCCCGCGCAGGGCTTCCTCCGGCGTCAGCCGGAAATGCGTGCAGGCAAGCGACATCGCCAGCCGCAACGATTGCAAGGGCGAGGTGCCGGGATTGCAATCGGTGGCTACGGCCATCGGCACGCCGTGCTGGCGGAAAAGATCGAGCGGCGGCAGCACGGTCTCGCGCAGGCAGTGGAAGGCGCCGGGCAGCAATACCGCCACGGTGCCGGCAGCAGCCATCGCCAGCACTCCCGTTTCCGAAGTGTGCTCGACATGATCGGCCGAAAGCCCGCCGAATTCGGCCACCAGCGCCGCGCCTTCGCCATCGCTCAGCTGGTCGGCATGCAATTTGACGGGCAGGCCCAGCGCCCGCGCCGTTTCGAAAACTTGGCGCGTCTGCGCCAGGGTGAAACCGATGCGCTCGCAGAACGCGTCCACCGCATCCACCAGGCGCTCGTCGTGCAGGCGCGGCAGCCATTGGCAGACCGCGGCGATGTAATCGTCCGCACGTCCGGCGAACTCGGGCGGCAGCGCATGCGCGCCGAGGAAGGTGGTGCGTACCGTGATGCCCAGTTCCTGGCCGATGCGCCGCGCCACGCGCAGCATCTTGCGTTCGTTGTCGAAGTCCAGGCCGTAGCCGGACTTGATTTCCAGCGTGGTCACGCCGTCCTCGCGCAAGGCCCGTGCGCGCGGCAGCGATTGGGCGAACAGTTCCTGCTCGCTCGCCTGGCGCGTGGCGCGCACGCTGGAAACGATGCCGCCGCCGTCGCGTGCGATCTGCTCATAGCTGATTCCACGCAGCCGCTGTTCGAACTCGCCGGCACGGTCTCCGGCGAACACCGCATGGGTATGGCAGTCGATCAGGCCGGGGGTGATGCATCCCTCGACTCGAAACACTTCCTGCGCCAGCTGATCGGGTTCGCCCGGCAGGGCCGAGGCGTCACCGACGAAATGCAGGACCCCATCGCGCCAGCCAAGCGCGCCTTGGGGGACGATTCCGTACCCGTCATCGTTCGCCAGAGTAACCAGATCCGCGCCCAGGATCAGGCCGTCCCAGCGCGTCGCGGTATTCCGATCAACCGCCACCGACGCCACCTCCGTCACCGCCGTCTCCACAGCTGCCGCCATACCCGTCGCTGCAGCCTGCATCGCCGGCATAGCCTCCAGAGACATCACCGCTGGCACCAGTCCCCGAACGAGCGGGCTCGGCGTGCCTGCTGCGTCGCAACGCTCGCCCCAGAAACACCAGCAGCAACAACAAAGGCAGGAACCACAATAGTTTCACGGGCGTGTCAGAAGAGCGGCGACGCGTTAGCCTAACGCAATCCGCCTTCCGGCAATCGGGAACCCGCATGTCCACACCGCCCGCCAGTCCGTCGGCACCGTTGTCGCAAACCGAGCAGGGCCGCTGGCGCGTTCCCGGCATCCCCAATCTGCATTCGCATGCGTTCCAGCGCGCGATGGCCGGTCTGGCCGAGCGTCAAACCCATCCGGAGGACAGCTTCTGGACCTGGCGCGAAACCATGTACCGCTTCGCGGCGCGGATGACTCCCGACAGCACCTATGCGGTCGCCGCCCAGCTGTATGCCGAAATGCTGGAGGCCGGTTACACCACGGTGTGCGAGTTCCACTACCTGCATCACGCCCCCGACGGAAAACCCTATGACGACCCTGCGGCGATGTCGCGCGCGCTGATCGCCGCCGCGCGCGATACCGGCATCAGGATGACTCTGCTGCCGGTGCTGTACATGACCGGCGGTTTCGACGGCCGCGACTTGTCGCCGCGTCAGCAGCGCTTCGGCCACAAGGTGGACACCTTCCTGCGCCTGCTGCAAACCCTGCGCGCCGAAGAAGGCGACCTGATGCGCATCGGCTGCGCCTTCCACAGCCTGCGCGCAGTGCCAGAAGCGGCCATGCGCGAAGTGCTGGCCGCATTGCCGGCCGATGCTCCCGTGCACATCCATATCGCCGAACAGATCGGCGAGGTGCAGGACTGCCTTGCGTTGCGCGGCGCACGGCCGGTGGAATGGCTGCAGCAGAACTTCGAAGTCGATTCGCGCTGGACCCTGGTGCATGCCACCCATCTGACCGCAGTGGAAACCCGGCAACTCGCGGCCAGCGGCGCCACTGTGGCGATCTGCCCGACCACCGAGGCCAACCTGGGCGATGGCCTGTTCCCGTTGCGCGACTATCTGGAAGCGGGTGGGGCCTGGGGCATCGGTTCGGACTCGCACATCTCGGTATCGCCGGTGGAAGAGTTGCGTTGGCTGGAATACGGCCAGCGCCTGATCACGCGCCATCGCAACATCGCAGTCGGCCCGGAATCGAGCAGCGTCGGCGAAACGCTTCTGCGTGGGGTGTTGGCCTGCGGTCCGGCGGCTACCGGGCATGTGGACTCGGATGATTTCCTATTGCTGGATCCGCAGGCGCCGATCGTGGCCGGAGCGAGCGCAGACGATATCGCCGACCGCTGGATATTCAGCGGAAACCGCAACGTGGTGGACGAAGTGCATGTGGGTGGGCGCCGATGGGTGGCGTCGGGAGTCCATCGCGATCGCGAGGCCATCGCCGCCGGATACCGCAGCGCGTTGGCGACCTTGTTGGAGACGTAGGCACGACAAGGGAGCGCCGTAAGGGCGGTGTCGGAGCGGCGTAGGAGCGACGTGAGTCGCGAACCGAAGAAGCCGAAAGATTTCCTTCGCGACTTACGTCGCTCCTACGACGCTCCTACGGTCATGCGAAGAGATCGTGCGCGGGTTTCAGCGCGCCTTCCAATTCCAGCAGGAACTGCTTGGTCGGCAATCCGCCACCGAAACCGGTCAGCGATCCGTCGGCGCCGATTACGCGGTGGCAGGGCAGCACGATGGGCAGCGGGTTGCGTCCGTTGGCCGCACCCACCGCGCGCATCGCCGTGGGTTTGTTGATGCGTTGGGCCAGTTGTGCGTAGCTGATGGTCTGGCCGTAGGGAATGGTCGCCAGGGTGTGCCACACCTCCTGTTGGAACAGCGTGCCCTGCGGCGCCAGCGGGAGATCGAACTGCCTGCGGGTGCCGGCGAAATATTCCTTCAGTTGCGCGCGTGTCATGTCAAGGACCGCGTCTTCCCCCTCCACCCATCTCTCCAGACGCGCCATCGGATGGCGGGGCGAATGGAACTCGATCAGGTGCAGGCCCTTTTCGCCGGCTGCCAGCAGCAGGGGCTCTACGGGGCTGTCCATGTATTGGTAACGGATCATTTCAATCCTCCAACATCGAATTGACGAGCAACTGTTTCAAGGCGTTCGTCCTTCATTTCTTGCTAACCGTTGGCTTAGTCGCACCCATCGAATCCTTCCACACATGCATCACCGCATATGCCCGCCACGGCCGCCAGGCCTGCGCGCGCGCAGTCAGCGCTTTTGCGGTCATGCGCGATCCGTCCGTCGGCACCGCCTTCTGCAGCACCAGATCGTCGGCGGGAAAGGCATCCGGATGTCCCAGCCCGCGCATGGCGATGTAGCTGGCCGTCCACGGGCCGATTCCCGGCAACGCCACCCAGCGCGACACGAATTCCTCCAGCGTACGCTCGCTGCGGAAATCGACGTCGCCGTTCAACACCGCACGGGCGACGGTGCGCACGGTGTCCGCGCGGCTGCGGGTCAGGCCGATGGCGCTGAGGTCGGCATCGGCCAGCGCTTCGGGCGTTGGGAAAAGGTGTTGCAGGCCGTCGGCGAAATCGGGCGGCAGCGGTTCGCCATACGCTTGCGCCAGGCGCGCCGTGAAAGTTCGCGCGGCCGCGACGCTGACCTGCTGTCCGATGACCGCCCGCATCGCCACTTCGAAACCATCCCAGGCGCTGGGCAAGCGCAAGCCCGGGCGCTTCTTCAACAGCGGCCGCAAGCGCGGATCGACAGAAAGCGCCGATGCAATGGCGTGTGGATCGGCATCCAGATCGAACATCCGCCGCAGGCGGTTGACGATGGAAAGCAACTGCGCCGAATCCACTCCGCGCAGTTCGAGCTTCAACGCATGTTCTCCCTCTGGCCAGGCGCTCACTCGCAACCAGCCAGGAGAAGTCGCCGGCCCGACCACGCGCGCGTAGCTGCGTTCATCCACCAGTTCCACCCCAGGCAGGGCGCGTCCGCGCAGGAAATCCAGCATTGCGGTGAAATCATACGGAGGCCGGTAGCCCATGCGCAAAACCAGCACTCCTTCCTGCGCGGCGACCGGAAGCCGGCGCAGATCGCGCGGGGCCATGCGGTAGGCGTCCTGGAAAGTGGCGTTGAACCTGCGCAGGCTGTTGAAGCCCGACGCCATGGCGATCTCGGTGATGGGCAGATGGGTTTCGGTGAGCAGCTGCTTGGCGAACAACAGCCTGCGGGTTCCATGCACGCCGATAGGCGCGGCGCCCAGACGGTCGACGAACAATCTGCGCAGGTGGCGTTCGCCGATGCCCACGCGTTCGGCCAGCGCCGACAGCGGTTGTTCGGCCAGCAGACCCTGGTCGATCAGTTTCAGCGCGCGCGCCACCACTTCATCGCCGCGCCGCCACGCACCGTCTCCCGGCGCCAATTCAGGGCGGCAGCGCAGGCAGGGCCGGAAACCCGCCGCTTCTGCCGCCGCCGCGTTGCCGTAGTAAACGACATTGACCGGCTTGGGCGAAGGCGCCGGGCACATCGGCCGACAATAGATGCGGGTGCTTTTCACCGCCACGAAGAACAGGCCGTCGAAACGCGCGTCGCGGCTCAGCCGGGCCTGTTCGCAGACCTGTGCGTTGGGTAGGGAAGGAGCGGTGTCGAGGGCCATGGATGCAGGCTAACACCGGCGGGCAGGGCTGACTCGCCGTTTTCGGACATCAATGCTTGGGGTGCGCCGCAACCTTTTGGCATCAGTAGGAGGAGCCCGATAACCGTTCGTGGTGAGCCTGTCGAACCACGCTGTTTGCGAAATGCATGCCGCTGGTGAAACACCACGCGAAAGGCGTGGTTCGACAAGCTCACCACGAAAGGGTTTGGGGGCGGCGG
>Ga0209257_1000561_pt1 | contig 63214 bp, 51 predicted proteins | sample AraplaCvi_mCL_r2_FD_184277 | JGI IMG/M metagenome (GOLD analysis project Ga0209257, IMG submission 184277) | Arabidopsis root microbial communities from North Carolina, USA - plate scrape MF_Cvi_mCL_r2 (SPAdes) (version 2) | ecosystem: Host-associated > Plants > Roots > Endosphere | place: USA...
TGGGGCGTGGTCTCGAACTGATGGCCCAGGCTCATTCCGTTCGCGAGCTTGTATCGGACCATCTTGGCCGTCGCAGGCGCGCAGAAATCATGCGGAGCCATGGCCGGATGGTTGATGAAGAGCTCTGTGAGCGCCTGGCGAAGCGGCGAGGGCGCTTCTGCCTCGACGGCGCGGATTCGAAGTTGAATGGACTGATACGCGTCCTGCACGAAACTCACTCCCTACAAGCGCCGCGATACGAGCGGCGGGACAATCCTGGTACATGGCAAAGGTCGATAGCGCACGGTGAGGCGGGGACGTCTCAGGCGTCCTCGCAGAGCTTGATTGTCACCCAGCGACCGTGCTCGCGACGCACGGCGTCCCAACGCCTTTTGGCGTGGGGGTGGGGCTTTAGGCCATTGGTCGGCCGGCCGTCCGGCCCGTCCGCCATCTTGAGCCAGCCCGCCCGCCACCCGTCGACCTCGAGCTCGATGAGCACGCCAGCTGGCGCATCCGCCAGCCAAGCCTGAAGCGCGGTGTCATTTCGGATGTGCTTGATCCACAGGACGTCGTCCAGGATCTGTACCTCGGCTTGCGGCGGCATCGGCCTGGCTCCTCGTTAGGCGACGGCCAGTTCGGTTGCGCTGCCACGCCCGAACTCGAACGGCAGAGCGAGAAGCTCGTCGTGAATCGCCTGCCAAGGCCGGTCCAGGTCCACGGAGCGGACAACAACTTCGTGACCTCTTAGTCGGTAGCGAAGCGCCATTGGATCGCCAACAGCCGGATAGATCAGGGCCCCATCACAGGGCAGGTGTGGCGCGCGCAGCGCGGCATGCTCCATGTAGGCCAAGAGTTGGTAGAGGTGGCCTGAGCGCACCTTCAAGGCGCCGTTCCATTCGACCAGGGCGCGCTTGTAGAACTTCGCATCGATAACGATGGTTCGCGACCGAGACCTGAGCGTGATGTCGGTCATCATCTGCGGCAGGAAGCCTTCCCCGCCGGGTTCAAGGCTATAGCCGTCCCACGGCCAGGCCTCGGCGCGAACACTGAACGTCTCCGCCACATGGACGGCGTAGAAGTTGCGCAAGAACTCCTCGAACACGGTCGACATGACGACCTCGTCCTTGAGGATCTCCGCGAACGTCGCACCCTCTCCCTTCTCTTCCGGCAGCAGAGCGTGGAAGACGAGTTCGCAGAGTTTGAGGAGCGGCCGATATTGGCCGGTGTTGCGGGAGAGCTGAACCCGGCGAAAGCAATCGGCGGTCAGCCGCAGGTCCTGGACGCTCTCCATACGCTGGCCGATGAGACGAAGTTCGTGCGCGTGTTCAGGTGTCAGGCCCCGCACTCGCGCGAGGGTTAGCGCCGTGGCCTTGATGATCCGGTTGTGCAGGACATTGGGCGTGAGTTCGTCGAAGGCGCAAATCACCGCGCCTCGCCGCAGAGATTGCCGCTTGATGATCTCCCCCAACAGCATTCGGCCGCGCGGGGCGCGGGTCTCCTCCTCGAACTCGCGATAGCCGCGATCTAACCCACGCCTGAGAAGGCGGTTTGTGCTGTTGATGAGGATCCGGGCGAAGAGGTTTGGCAGGTCTGGGCAATCGTCGACGCCGACCTCTACAGACCCGCCACCCTCTGGAAAGCGCGCCCAGGCATAGCAGAAGAGGTAGTAGAGGTTACGGATCGGGATCTTCACAACTGCCCCAGAAGCTTCTTGGACCAATCCTTCGCCTTCTGGGGAGCATCGAACCAGTACTCCTCGAGGAGGGGCTGGATCTCGGTCGCCACTATCTGTTCAAACCACGGCTGGTCCGGCCTATCGCCCTCGCCGGGCACGAAGAAGCTGTGCCCAATCCGGAAGCCGAGACCCAGGTTCACCGTGTCCTCCGCGATCGCGGCGTTGAGGGTGCCCATGCCGGCGATGATGGCATCGATGAGCTCTCTTGAGGCCCCGCGCGCCGCGAGCAGAGCCCGGAACTTCGGGCTCGCAAAGCCGGGGTGCAGGGTTTCGAAGGCGAAGCGCCGCCGAAGTGCATAGTCGACGAGCGACAGCGATCGGTCGGCCGTGTTCATCATGCCCAAGATGTGGAGGTTCCTGGGCACATGGAACGCCGCGTCCCCATCGCTGGAATAGGCAAGCTTCGCGCCCCACTCCGGAGAGCGTTTGTCGCCCTCAATCAAGAGCATCAATTCGCCGAAGATCTTCGAGAGATTGCCGCGGTTGATCTCGTCGATGATGAACACATAGGGGCGAGCTGTGTCTTCGAGGGCGCGCTGGCAGAAGCGGAAGAAGACGCCGTCCCGAAGCTCAAATCCTGTGGCCGTCGGCCGGTAGCCTTGGATGAAGTCCTCGTAGCCGTAAGACTGGTGGAACTGGATGACCTCGACGCGCGCCGGGTCTTTCTCGCCCATCAGGGCGTAGGCGAGCGTGCGAGCCACGAAGGTCTTGCCGACGCCTGGCGCCCCTTGCAGAACGACGTTCTTCTTGCGCCGCCAGATCGCGAGAATCCGTTCGAACTGCTCACGCTCCATGAAGAGGCCTTCGAGGGCCTCGTCGATGGTGAAGGTGGCGGGCTGCGGCGCCGGAAGAGGCGTCGGCAGAGGCGCGCCGGTGTCCTGAGCGATCAGACGTTCATAGGCCGACAAGAGGGGCTCCAGGACGTTTTCGAGGGCTTTGTCGTTCGGAAGCGCGTCCACCGCCAGCGGCAGATGGGCGATTGTCGCCGCCTCATAGCTGCGGCCACGCCAGCCCTCGGCGCCTAGCGCCATATCCCCGTCGAGATGAAAGCCGTTTTCAGCAAGATCAGGGACAACCGCTCTAAGGGCGTGCGCCTGTGCGCGCAGGCGCTCAATTCCTCCGGCCTGGCCATGTTCTTCGACCAGCCGGCTTGCACCCTGCATGAGGGTTAGGTGAATGCGCGAGAGGTCGCGACTGACCAGGAAGGCGACGTAAATGCCGTCCTGGATCGAGGTGGTGACGCGGCTATCGAGGATAGCGATCCACGGAACGGTTGCCCACACGCCCTTGCCCAAGCTCCAGCTCACGCTCAGGGTGGAACGACTCTTGACGCCTTGTGATTGAGCCAGGTGCGCCTTCAGGCCCTCCATCGTGGACCACAGGTCTGGCGCCTCACCGAAGGGCCCAAGCCGGACCTCGCCGAAGCGCGCAATGAACGCCGAGACGAGCTCGGCAAACCGAGCTTCAGGCACGGACTTGGCGCCATCGTACTTTAGGGCCACCCAAAGAAAGCTCTGGACGTCGATGAGGTCCTTGGGCGCCCAGGCCCACCCCTCGCGCATGTGTGCCTCGAGCTCACGGGCCAGGGTCATGGCCACCTGAACCCGCCCAGGCTCATCGCTCGAGGGCGGGAACGCCTGATGCTTCAGGCGTTTCAGCGCCTCCTCGAAGAGGTCGGTCCGGATCGCAATGAAGCTTGTTGGATCCTGCAGCATCAGCGCGCAGGACCCCATGAGCCGTGCGATCCCGGCCGCCCCGCTGGCGCCCGCCGCCTTGAGCACACCTCCAGCCTTCTCGATGAAGCGCGCGAGCCGTTGTTGCGCGGCGCCTTCGCCGGCCAGCAGTTCGTGGAAGGCGTACCCAAACTGCGCGGCCGCGGACTCGGTAAGTTTCTTGACCCGATCCACCCCCTGCCAGGTGATCAGGTTCTGAGGCGTGTTGTCCGGGGGAAGCTTGCTGGTCAGCACGTCCGCCCAGGCCTTCGTCAGCGCGATGGCGTCTGCTTCGCCCTCGAGGTTCTCCACCACTCGCGGACCGATCTGAGCTGCGAACAGCCGGGTCAGTTCGTCCTTGTATGCGCGCTCAGTGGCCGCGTACGTCGGGCCCGGCTCAGCGAAGCTGTGGAAGCCGCCCATCTCGTGGAGGAAGGCCGCCCGCATCTTCTCGAGTTCGCCTACGTCCAGGCCCGCCTCGTTACCGTTGTGGCCGGAGTACCAGTCGAGGAGGTCGCGCAACGCGTCCGAGGTCTTCGCGATCACGAGCCAGGCTTCATTCGGTTCGGCGAGCTTGGGCGCGTTCGCCCTCAAGTAGGTATGGCGGCTCTTCGTCCCATCGTAGGGGGTGGCGCTTAAACCCCAGATTGCCGGCGGCTCGATTTCCACCCACAGCCGCGCTGTCGCTTGCTCGAGTTGAAGCGCCAGCTCCCGGTGGTTCGGCAGACGCCACGCGGCCAGGTGCTTGCCGGGCGGGGTGTATGGGGGACCGAGGATCTCCTCGACCAACGCACGGGCGTTGGCCGAATCCAGCTCACTCGGCGCCTCCGCGGACTCGACCGCAAAGCCAAGCGCCTCAAGCTTGGCCCGCACAGTCGCGTCTCCTCCGGAGAACTCATTCGGGCGAAGCGGGCCGCGGCTCGGATCCTGCTTGCCCACAGCGACGCCGGCGATCGCCTTGGAGTCATAGCGGCGCCCGTCGCGAAGAACGAAGTAGCTCCGCGCCGGTCGATACCCGTACTTCGACAGGAAGCCGTCCGCACCGAGCGCATCGTACTCATCCATGGCCGCATGCACGGCTTCGGGCCGCGTCAAGAGCTCAAGCGACATCCCAATCCCCCAAGGTCGCGCGCTTCGCGCGAACTATCTTGAATAGTCCAGCATACCGGGAGGCAACCCCGGTGGTTCCGCATGAGCTGCTAATGCGGCCGACGGTAGCGACGGCCCTTGGCGCCGCCGTGGTCGACGAGGGGCGTCACCACCTCGGCCGTCTCGTCGCTCCAGACCAGCGCCAGGCAGGTGAGCTTGTCCGGGTTCGACGCCAGACGGGACCGAAGGTCACGCTCCCTCAGTCGCTCGCGGCTAACCCGCAGGACCGTGCAGCCGCCTCCGACCGGGGCCTCGATGTCGGCATAGGTGATCAGATCACGGATCATTTCGTGAGTGATGCCGCGCTGGTTGGCGCGGACCAGTGCGTGCTGAGACAAGCTGACCGAACACATTGAACTTCTCCGTTGAGTGATGCTGCACGGTCATGCCTAAGTTGCTGCTACGACAGATTTGGTCGTGGGGGCGACGCAGTGCGGCATGAGAAGTTGGCGCAGCTCATTGAGCTTGCGCGTCACTTGGCGGCGTCCGCCGAGGGACTGACGCTGGATGAGATGGCGGATTCCTGCGGCGTCGGGCGTCGGACTGCCGAGCGGATGCGCAACACCTTGGCGTTTGTGTTTCCTCAGCTCGAAGAGCTGTCAGAGCCGCCGACCAAGCGATTTCGGATCCCGAGCGGTTTGGACGGGTTTGCTCACAGCCCCACCGCCGAAGAGCTCTTGGAGCTCAGCAAAGCCGCAACGCAGCTTCGCGCCGCCGGCGCAGGGCCTCGTGCGGCAAACCTCGAGGCGCTCGAGAAAAAGGTGCGTGGTGCGATCCGCAGCCAAGCCCTTCGCCGCCTAGCCCCGGACGTCGAAGCCCTCGTCCGCGCCGAGGCCATCGCCGTGCAGGCGGGGCCCCGCCCGTTTGAGGACGAGACGGTGGTGGGGACGCTCCGGCACGCCCTGATCGCCATGAAGCAGGTCTCGTTCCGGTACTCAGGTGGTCGCACGCCCGGCGAGATCCGCACTGTTGTGCCGTTCGGATTGATGTTCAGCCGCATGAACTACCTGGTGGCGATCGAGGTCGGAACGACCCAGCTCCGCAACTGGCGGCTCGATCGCATCGGAGAGCTCGCCGTCCTCGAGACCCCGGGAGCTCCTCCGCCCGACTTCGACTTGCGAGACTATGCGGCTCGCTCCTTCGGCATCTATCAGGACAAGTTGGAAGACGTCGTCCTGCGAGTGACGGGCGAGGGGATCGCAGATGCGCTGCGTTGGCGGTTCCATCCAAGCCAGGTCGTCACCCAACAACCCGACGGCTCGGTCATGGTCCGGTTTTCGGCGAGCGGAATGCTCGAGCTCGCGTGGCACCTCTTCACCTGGGGCGACAAGATCGAGGTGCTTCAGCCACCGGTCCTTCAATCGACCCTGATCGAGCAGCTCGAGCTCTGCCTGGCGCACCACCGCGGTACGACCAAATCTGACGCAGCGGCGCCGTAGGGTCCTCGCCCATGACCCAACGCCTCTCCGCCTCGCGGCTGAACGACTACCTGGCCTGCGCCCACGCGGCCGCGCTCTGGCTCGACGGCGTCGCACCCCCCGAGGAGGAGGACGCCGCCCTCGAGCTCGTTCGGAAGAAGGGCTTCGAGCACGAAGCTGACGTGCTGGCCCGACTGGAAGCAGAGCTTGGGCCGGCCGTGTCCGTCCCCTCGAAAGGCGACCTTCTGGTCCGCGCCCGGACCACGATCGAGGCCATGAACCAGGGCGCGCCCCTCATCTACCAGGGTGCGCTCTTCGATGAGCGCTGGGTGGGCTTCCCCGACTTCCTCGTTCGCGCACAGCAAGACCCCCAAGGGCGCTGGCTCTACGCCGCCGAGGACGCCAAGCTCGCCCGCCGGGCTAAGCCCGAGCATGTCATTCAGCTTGGGGTCTACCGCAAGCTCCTGGCGGACGTGACGGGCCAGGCGGCGGGTGGAGGAACCATCCACGTCGGCGGAGGCGCGGACGCTGAGCGCTTCGACCTTTGCCAATCTGCGCACATTACGACGCGCTACATGGAGGAGTTCCAGGCTTTCGCTGACGCGTCGTCGCGCGCAACTCGGCCGCTGCCCAACCCCTCTTGCGGACGGTGTGCCTTCAAGCCCCGTTGCGAGGCCGAATGGCGCGCAGCCGACAGCCCTACGTTCGTGGCGGGCCTGAGATCTGACCAGCTGCTCAAGCTCGAAAAGGCAGGGGTCACGACGCTGGCGCGACTGGCGGGCTTGCCCGCTGAGGCGACCGTTCCGGGGATCGGCGACGAGGCGCTCGGCAAGCTCATCGCTCAGGCCCGACTTCAAGACCAAGCACGGAAGGCCGGCGCGCACAGCGTCGAGGTCCTTCCGCCCGAACCAGCTCGCGGCTTTGCCCTACTGCCCCCGCCGGCGGAAGGGGACCTCTTCTTCGACATGGAGGGCTACCCGCACGATCCCGGCGGGCTTGAGTACCTTTTCGGCCTTTACGGGCCGCTTGGGCCCGCCGGCGAGGACCGTTTCAAGGGATTTTGGGGCCATGACGCTGCAGGCGAGAAGCTCGCTTTCGAGGGCGTCATGGACCTCTTCGTGGAGCACCTGGCTCGCTTCCCCGGCACCCACATCTACCACTATGCCGCCTACGAGACCGTGGCCTTGAAGAAGCTCGCGAGCCGCTACGCCACACGGGAGGCGGAGCTCGACCGGCTGTTGCGCGAGCAGCGGTTCGTCGATCTCTATCGCGTGGCCAAGCAGGGCCTTCGCGCGTCCACTGAAAGCTACTCCCTAAAGCACCTGGAGAAGATCTACTGGGGGCAGCGGTCTGGTGAGGTCACCAACGCCGGCGACAGCATCGTGGAATACGAGCGCTGGCGCGTCACAAGCGATCCGTCGATCCTGGAAGCTATCGAACGGTACAACGAGGACGACTGCGTCTCCACGGCCAAGCTGCGCGACTGGCTGGAAGGGCTTCGCCCTGCCGGCGCCGCCTATGACCGCTTGCCGCCTCAGGAGCCAATAGCAGCGCTGGATGATCGAGCCGAGGCGCGAGAGGCCTTGGACCGCGAGCGCCGTACCCTTGCAGAGCGTGTGCGGGGGAGCGGCGTCGGCGATGCGTCCTTTCGGGATCTCGTGGCCGAGCTCTTGTGGTTCCACCAACGGGCCAACAAGCCGCAATGGTGGGCGCTCTTTGATCGGCAGACTTGGTCCGACGAAGAGTTGATCGACGACCTTGAGGGTCTGGGTGGCCTCGAGCTCGTCGCGCAGGAGAGGCTGCCAAGGCCTGCCCGTTCGGACGTCGCGACCTACCGATTTCCGCCTCAGGAAACCAAACTCAGGGCCGGCCAGTCCTGCAAAATCGCCGCAACGCTTGAGCCCGCGGGCGTGATCGAAGAGTTGGATCCGGCGGCCGGCGTGATCCGACTGAAGCGAGCTTCCAACCGCGGAGACTACCCGCCCCGTTGTGGCGTCTCGCCGGAAGGGCCGGTGGACCAACGGGACTTGATTGCCGCGGTGGCGGCGTTCGCGCAGCGGGTTGCGGAAGGCGACCTTCAAAAGGACCAAGCTCTCGTCGACTTCCTGTTGCGGCGGGCCCCGAGGCTCAAGGGCAGGCCGTCAGACGAGCCCGTGCTGTCCCCAGGCGAGGACCTGGTGGAGGGAACGGTGCGCGCCGTGCGTGATCTCGAAGAGAGCTGCCTTTTCATCCAAGGCCCGCCCGGCACGGGAAAGACCTACACGGCTTCCCAAGCGATCCTGGCGCTCCTCGAGGACGGCGCACGCGTCGCAGTCGCCTCCAATTCGCACAAGGCGATCAACAACCTCCTCGCCGCGGTGGAGAAGAGAGCTAAGCAGGCCGAGTTTGTGTTCCGGGGTGCGAAGAAGGCGAGCCGCTCAGACCCTGAGTCTGAGTTCCACGGCGCACACATCGCCAACGTCTACGCCTCCAGTGACGCGGGCGCTGACCTTCAGCTCGTTGGCGGCACTGCATTCCACTTCTGCCAGGAGAACGCCGCCGCGTTCGACTACCTCTTCGTCGACGAGGCCGGCCAGGTCTGCCTCGCGAACCTGGTCGCAATGGCTCGCTGCGCGCGCAACATCGTCCTCGTGGGCGACCAGATGCAGCTGCCGCAGCCGGTGCAGGGCGTCCATCCTGGCGAGACCGGGCTCTCGTGCCTGGAGTACCTCCTGCAAGGGCGAGCGACCGTTCCCCCGGAGCAGGGCGTACTCCTCGACACCACCCGGCGCATGCACCCGAAGATCTGCGGGCTTATTTCCGAGGCGATCTACGACGGGCGGCTGAAAGCCCATTCGCTCACCGAAAGACGGGAGCTTTTGGGCCTGCCGGAGATCCCTGGCGCCGGGATCGTTCACGTGCCGGTCCGCCATCAGGGCTGTCGGCAAGCGAGCGCCGAAGAAGCCGAGACGGTGGCGGCCATCATCGAGCGGCTTTTGAGCGGCCGGCTCCGCGACGAGGATGGGTCTGTGCGAGCTCTAACGCTGACCGATGTGCTCGTCGTCGCCCCCTACAATGCGCAGGTGAACCTCCTGAAGCGACGCCTCCCTGATGGCGCGCAAGTGGGCACAGTGGACAAGTTCCAGGGGCAAGAGGCCGCGGTGGTGATCGTTTCCATGGCGACGTCCGAGGGGGCCGAGGCGCCCCGCGGCACAGAGTTCCTCTTCAACCGCAACCGTCTGAACGTCGCAGTCAGCCGGGCGCAGTGCCTGGCGATCATGGTCTGCGGGGAGAACCTGCTGCGAGTGGTCGCCGGCGACGTCGAGGACCTTCCCAGGCTCGACCTTGTTGCGCGCGTGCAGGCCGCGCCTGAGCCAACGACCGCCTGGGCGATCGCCGGCTAGAGCAACAACCCAGAACCGTTGCGCCGAGCTATAGCCGAGCTAGGATTGTGAAGGGGGTGCTGTGATGGTGGAAGTCGGGACGAAGGTCCGCGTCAGAAACGATCCTTCAAAAATTGGCGTCTTCACCGGCGGGACAAAAAACCCTGGCGGCAGGCTCTACGCCCAGATCGAGTTGGCGGGTGGGTCAAAGACGTGGGTGCAGGCCGAGCTCTTGGAGCCCATCACCGAGGCGCCTGACGCGCTCGGCGACTACGCGGCGGGACGCTTCTCCGATCCGGGAGACCTTGGTCAGCTACTGACCCACGTGCGCCTAACAGGAGACCTCGCCGACCTGATCTACAGCATGGAGGCCACGAACACCGACTTTCACGCCTTCCAGTTCAAGCCGGTGATCAAGATCCTGAACTCGCCGTCGAGGGGGCTCCTGATCGCTGACGAAGTGGGTCTCGGTAAGACGATCGAAGCCGGCCTTGTCTGGACCGAGCTCGAGGCGCGCTACGACGTTCAGAGACTCTTGGTCGTCTGCCCGAAGTCCTTGCAAGAGAAGTGGCGGCTCGAGCTTCGAAACAAGTTCGGCGCCCGCGCCCAGGCGGTGAACGCCGAGGAGCTGCTCACGGCGCTCAAGGACGCGGAAGCGCATGGGGGCGATTTCGCCCTGGTCGCGACCCTTCCCGGCGTACGCGCCCCTAAGGACTGGGAGGACCCTGCGGAGACGCCCAAGTCGTCCCGTGCCAAGCTTGCTCGCTTCATCAACGATCATGGGGGCGGAGAGCCGATCTTCGACATGGTGGTGTTCGACGAGGCTCACCACCTGCGAAACCCGAGCACAGCGCAACATCAGACCGCCCGCCTGATGACAGAGGCGGCCGACTACAAGCTCATGCTGTCGGCCACCCCGATCAACCTGAAGAGCGAAGACCTCCGCTCGATCCTGCGCCTCATCGAACCGGAGCTCTTCGACCGAGCGTGGATCTTCGAGGAGCTCCAGCGTGAGAACGAGCCTATCGTCGCTGCTCGAGAATTGGCTCTAAACTCCAAAGCCACCCTCGCTGATGTCGCCGACGCCCTGGATGCGATCGTTCCCGGCGAGCTCCTCAAGACCGATCGTCGGCTCGAAATCCTGAAGGGCCAACTGCGGGCGGATCGCAAGACGGACACGCCCGCGCGGCGCGTGGAGATCGCCTCTCGTCTCGAAGAGATGTCGATGCTGGGCGGCGTCGTGAACCGCACGCGCCGGCGCGACGTCGTCGAAATCCAAGTCCAACGGCGCGCCAAGATGCGTCTGTGGCAGATGACGGCGGAGGAACAGGACTTCTACGACGCTGCGAGCGATGTAATCCGCAACTACGCCTGGGAGAACGACCTCAGCGAAGGCTTCTTGCTCGCCAACAGCCAACGCATGCTGGCGTCGTGTCTGCCGGCCGCCTACCGGCGCTGGGCGAGCGCCAATTTCGATCTGGGCCTCGAGGGCGAGGACCAAGAACTCCTGCCAGACGCAAAGCCGCCGGGCCCGCTTGTGGCGGCGCTAGCCACCTGCTGCACCGATCCGGGGGGCTATGCGCGCCTAAAGGCGCTCGACGCGAAGTATCAGCTTCTCCGCCAGGCGCTTGAGGACACCTGGGAGAACGATGGTGACGAGAAGCTGATCGTATTTTCGAGCTACCGGGGAACGCTCGACTACCTCGAGGAACGCTTCAAAGAAGACCTCGTGCCGGCGATGAAGATGCACGGCGGGGTCTCCACGGATCGCATGAGCCTGCTTCGGGGCTTTCAGGAGGCGCAAGGCCGATCCGTTCTGCTCACGTCTGAAGTGGGCGGCGAGGGCCTGGACCTTCAGTTCTGTCGCATCCTCATCAATTACGACCTGCCCTGGAACCCGATGCGGGTGGAACAGCGCGTGGGCCGGATCGACCGTATCGGACAACGCTCGCCGTCGGTCGAAGTGTTCAACCTCATCTGCCAGGGGACCATCGAGGCCAGGATCTACGAGCTGCTCTACGATCGCCTGAAGCTCATCGAGCGCACCCTGGGCGGCTTCGAGCCGATCCTAGGTGAGATTGTCGCGGGCCTCGAAGACCGCCTGCTCGATCCCAGGCTCAAGCCCCATGAGATCGACGAGCAGATCGAGCGCGCCGCGACGGCCGCGGAAAACCGCAAGCGGATCGAGGACCAGCTGGAGGAGGAAGCCGCAGGCCTAATCGCCCATGGCGACATGATCCTTCAGAGGATCAAACACGCCCACGAGCAGCAACGCTGGATCCAGGCACATGAGCTCTATGGCTATGTGCGCTCAGGGCTCGAAGCGGCGTTTCCAGGCTCGACCCTCGACCGCACCTCGCACCCGTTCGAAGCCTACCAGCTGCGCCTGTCACCGAGCTGCCAACACGCATTCACGGAGTTCCTGGACCAGCGGGCCAAGCGGGCCAACACGCTCCTGCGGCGCGGCGAAGCGGTGACCGTGGTCTTCGGGAAGCGCCCCGAAGGCGTGCGCGAGAGCCGGATCGAAGTCATCACCACCACCCATCCGTTCGTCCGCTTTTTGGCCGACGTGCGGACGAAGCGGAGCCATGGATTGGCCGCGAGGCCCGCCCTCACGGGCCGCCTCTCGAGGGCCGCGCTGCCCCGAAAGCTTCCAAAGGGGCGCTATGGCCTTGTCGTTCAACGGTGGACAACGGGGGGGCTCAATCCCCAGGACAAGTTGGCTTACGCCGGAGCCGAACTCCAGACGGGAACCGCGCTTGCCGAGGAGGACGCCGAGGCGCTCGCCGGTGTGGTCTTGGAGGCGCTCGAGCCACGCACAGTCTCCACCGAGCAGGCCGAAGCCGAGGCCGAGCGCATCCGCATCGAGATCCTAGAGGGGCAGCTTGCCCTGCGGCACGACGAGTTCGTGAGCTTCGAAGCGGCCGTCCAGGGCGACAAGCGTGACACCGTCCTGGCCGTCCTTCGCCGCCAGCTCGAGAGCCACAAGACAAAGATCGAGGCAAAGATCAGCGAGTACCTCGCCCGCGGCGGCAAGAGCGCTCAGATCGTGCCCGCGGAACGCGCAAAACTCGCACGCTACATGGCCAAGATGGAGGGCCGGATCGCGAAGGCTGAGGCCTCTCCGATCTTCGACTTCGAAGACCCAGCGACCTTGGGCGTCGCCGTGGTGGAGGTCTACTGATGGGGCAGGGGCGGGGAAAGGCGGACTACAAGTCCGTCCTGAAGCTCATAGGAGAGCGGATATCGCGTGCTATTGCCAAGCCGCCTGCGCCAACGCCGCCGCCACTGCGTGCGGAGACGCCGAAGTCCAGCGTTGCGCAGGCTGCTAGGCCGCTGTCAGCGGGCGAAGAACGGGCCCGCCTACCACAAGCTTCGCCGGTGGCCCAAAGACCGACGCCTAAGCCTATGTCCCGCAAGGTGGCGCTCCGCCAACGAAAGAAACTCAGACCGCCTGGTGCAGGCTCGCTGAGATCGACCTCGGCCGATCCGATCGATTTCGGCGAGTTCCGCGAGTACAGGGGCGTGAAGCCGCAGCGCTCGAATGGAGACCCAGCCTCGCTCAAGGGGGACGAGGCGCTCCACTACGTAAAGCAGCACGTGTCGCCGCGCGAAATCCGGGTCGATCCCGGCCCGCCTCCGAGAGCCTCGTCCTCGACGATGGCGAAGACCGCCCGAACCATCAGTCTCGGGGCGGAGGTCCTGCGTGTTCGCCCGGAGCCCGATCCTCTGGGCTTCATCGTCGGCTTCGACTTCGGAACGAGCTCGTCGAAAATTGTCATCCACCAGCCGGGCGCGGGCGACCTCGCCTACGCTCTGCCCGTTCCCAAGGAGCTGCGCGCCAGCGATGCCGGCCGATCACAGGACCATCTCTGGCGGTCGACCGTGTGGTTCGAGCCCAAGAGCCAGCGCTTCTCGCTGACGCCGAGATCCGGATGGACGCCCGTAGAGGGCTTCAAGACGGGTCTCATCCAGTCGAGCGGCCACCGCATGGAGATCGCCAACATCACCCATGCGCAAGCGGCCACAGCCTATTTGGCCCTGATACTCACTTACCTCCTTGGCCATCATCGCGAAGCTGCGCCGGCGGGCTTCAAACGAAAGGATCACTACAGCCGCGTCCACTTCGGCGTTCCGGTCGCCTGTAAGGATGAGCAAGGGTGCGCTCGAGAATTCCGACGGGTCTTCGACGCCGCATTCCGCGTCGCCCCATTTGCCGCGGAGCTGGACCTGGAGAAGGTCAAGGCGGCCTTGGCGGCGGCGAATCCGAACCAGGAGGAGACGTCGGAAGCCCCCTTTGTCGACTTCGAGGAGCTTGCCGCGGTGATCGCCGGCTATCGGGCCAGCCCCGAGAAGAAGGTGGGGCCGCACATGGTGGTCGATGTGGGGGCCTCGACCCTGGACGTCGCGACCTTCTACGTGCCGGAGGACGCGGATGAAAAAGTCCCCGTGTACATGTCGGGCGTCGATATTTTGGGGGCGGACGCCTTGGCTGCGGCGCGTCGGCTAGGGGTGCCGGATGCGACGTTCCAGGCGGCCTGCGGCGCCCACACGCGGCACGTCTGGTCGAACACGTTCTTGAAGAGGAATTCCTCCTTCTTCCCAAACAACGGTGTGCCGAAGCCGATGCTCTTCGTAGGTGGGGGCCGGCTGACCGACCTTCACGGACCGTTCTACGAGCGATACCAGAACGGTTTGGAATCCCCGCTGCGGACGCCCAAACCGGGGAGGAACCTCTCTTACGACAAGAAGACGGACGTCGAGCGGTTGCTTCTCGCGTGGGGACTGTCCCAGGACCAGATCGAAATTCCTGAACTCCGGCCGCCGTCGCAGGTCGAAGAAGAGGTTCGGCGCGAGCGTGATTACACGGCCGGATACGTAAGCAAGGACATGGTCTAAGGCATCCGAGCACGCCGGGACAAGCGATCTGCAATCGCTTGGATCGGAGAGCTAAGAACCTGAATCGACAAATCTTGTGGCGACGTCCTGCCGCGGGTTCGGAGCCATTTCGGGAGGGCGTCACGCCGCGCGACCAAGAGACACGACCAAATTTGACGTCGACTCAGTACAAGCCACTGGATCGGCGCCAGCGGCAAGGGCCGGGCGTCGGCTCGATGCGAAACCAGAGGGAGTGCAAACCCAATTGCGGCCCAGCAATCAACCACCGGGCGGCCTGTTCCCAAGCCCCACCCTGGGGTATGCGTTGCGTTCGGGACAGGAGGTGCTGTGTCCGGTCATGCGCGCGCCCATGGTTTTGTTGGGGAGACGCGGGCATGCTCACTCGTGAAGTGGGTGGAGCGAAGGCAGGGCGCTTCCTTTCGAGCTCCACAATGCAGCGGGCGGTCCAGCGGTTTGGCGAGAACCACTCCGACGTGCCCCAAGGGGTTCCGCTCGCGCGCCGCTCAACCGACGGCCTACGTTCTCAGCAGATCTGAGAAGGGGTCTGATGAAAATCATCGATAACACCTCAAATCTGCTGGGCGATGATCTGAAGGCCACCGTCCGAGGCGGGGCACGATTGAAGATCGCTGCCTCGTGCTTTTCGATCTACGCCTTCGAGGCGCTGAAGGCCGAGCTGTCGAAAGTCGATAGCCTCCAGTTCATCTTCACCGCCCCGACCTTCGTGCCGATGGAAGTGACCGACCGCCTCCGCAAGGAGCGCCGGGAGTTTTTCATCCCGAAGGCGACGCGAGAGCGGGGACTCTATGGGACCGAATTCGAGATCCAGCTGCGCAACAAGCTGACGCAGCGTGCGGTGGCGCGCGAGTGTGCCGACTGGATCCGCAAGAAGGCGCGGTTTCGGTCGAACACCACCAAGGCGCCCATGCAGCAGTTCATCCATGTGGGCTCCGACAGCGACGCCGCCGCCTACATGCCGATCAGCGGGTTCACTGCTGTCGATCTAGGCTTTCAGAAGGGCGATGCGGTCTCAAACCTCGTCACGCGCATCGACGATGCCGCCCACACGCAGGTCTACCTTCAGCTCTTCGATCAGATCTGGAATGACGAGGAGGAGGTCGGCGATGTGACCGCCGCGATCTGCGATCACATCGAGTCCGTCTACCAGGAGAACTCCCCCGAACGGATCTATTTTCACGTCCTCTACAACCTGTTCCAGGACTTTCTCGACGAGGTTGATCAGGACGCGCTGCCCAACGATCTGACCGGCTACAAAGACAGCCTCGTCTGGAACAAGCTGTTCAACTACCAGCGCGATGCAGCGACCGGTATCATCAACAAGCTGGAGATGCACAATGGCTGCATCCTGGCCGACAGCGTCGGACTCGGCAAAACTTTCACCGCCTTGGCAGTGATCAAATATTATGAGCTTCGCAACCGTTCAGTCCTGGTCCTTTGCCCCAAGAAGCTCGCGGACAACTGGCGAAACTATAACACCAATCTGACCACCAACATCTTCGCCAAAGATCGCTTCAACTACGACGTCCTCGCGCACACCGACTTGTCGCGGACCTCGGGGGAGTCCTTCGGAATCCCGCTCAATCGGGTGAACTGGGGCAACTACGATCTCGTTGTGATCGACGAGTCTCACAACTTCCGGAATAACGACGTCTTCAAGGATCGGGAGACTCGTTACCAGAAGCTGATGAACAAGGTCATCCGCGCGGGCGTGAAGACCAAAGTTTTGATGCTCTCGGCGACGCCGGTGAACAACCGCTTCAGCGACCTGCGCAACCAGCTCGCCCTTGCGTACGAAGGGGAGTCCGAGAACCTCAGCCGTAACCTCAAGAGCAAGACGGGCATTGAGGAGATCTTTCGGCGGGCGCAGAAGGCGTTCAATGCCTGGTCGGATCTTCCGCCGAGCGAGAGGACCGCGGCTGCCATTCTCAAGGCGCTGGACTTCGATTTCTTCGAGCTGCTTGACGCCGTCACGATCGCCCGGTCGCGTAAGCACATCGAGACGTTCTACGACACCAAGGACATCGGTAAGTTCCCGCAGCGTCGGAAGCCGTTGTCGTACCAGTGCCCGATCACGCATCGGCCGGACGTGCTCGGGCTGAACGACATCTTCAGCCGGCTGTCGGTGCTCAAGCTCGCCGTCTACGCGCCGATCAGCTACGTCCTGCCGAGCCGGCTCCGCAAATACGAAGAAATCTACGACACCCAGGTCGAGGGCGGCCGCGGAAAGCTGCGCCAGGCCGACCGCGAGCGGAGCCTGCAGGCTCTGATGACCGTCAACCTGTTGAAGCGCCTGGAAAGCTCCGTCGAGGCCTTCCGACTAACCCTTCGCTCCTTGGGCGGAAACATCGCAAACACCCTCGAAGAGATCGCGGGCTTCGAACGGTCCGGCGGTTCGGCGAGCGTGACCGACTTCCTGGGCGAGCCTGGCTTCGACGCCGACGACGAAGACCTTGCCGGCCTCGACGAGTTCACGGTTGGCAAGAAGATCCAGATCAGCCTCGCGGACATGGACCTTCCGTCGTGGAAGCACGACCTCGAAGCCGATCTGTTCCTGATCCGCGAGCTCGTCGCTTCGATGGACAAGGTCGGGCCCGAGGTCGACGCCAAGCTCCAGCACCTCATGGACGTCATAACTCGCAAGGTCGCCGAGCCGCTCAACCCGGGCAACCGCAAGGTCCTTGTCTTCACGGCCTTCGCGGACACGGCGAACTATCTCTATGCCAACCTGGCTCCGGCATTCCTGGCCTCACACGGCCTTCATTCCGGCAAGGTGACCGGCTCCGACGCGCCAAAGACCACGCTCAAGAAAAGCTACGATTTCCAGTCCCTGCTGACGCTGTTTTCGCCGCGTTCGAAGGAGAAGCACCTGGTCCTGCCGTACGAGAGCGGGGAACTCGACATTCTGATCGGCACCGACTGCATCTCGGAGGGCCAGAACCTTCAGGACTGCGACTACCTAATCAACTACGACATCCACTGGAATCCTGTACGGATCATCCAGCGCTTCGGCCGGATCGACCGGATCGGCTCGCCAAATGCCGAGATCCAGCTGATCAACTACTGGCCGGACATCTCGCTCGACGAATACATCAATCTGAAGGAGCGGGTCGAAAACCGCATGATCATCGCCGACGTGACGGCGACTGGCGACGACAACGTGCTCACAGCTAAGAGCAGCGACATCGCCTACCGGAAGGAGCAGCTGATGCGGCTCCAGGAGGAGGTCATCGAACTGGAGGACGTGCGGACGGGGATCTCGATCACGGATCTTGGGCTCAACGATTTCCGAATGGATCTGTTGAACCATATCAAGGAGAACGGCGAGCCTGACCATCTGCCCAACGGGATGCATGCGGTCGTGCCGGCGGAGCCGGCGCTGGGGCTCGAGCCTGGCGTAATCTTCGCGCTGAAGAACATCCACGACAGCGTGAACGTCAATCAGCAGAACCGCCTGCACCCCTATTACCTCGTGTATGTCGGCGAGGACGGTGAGGTTGTCGTCGACCACACCGAGGTGAAGCGCCTGCTCGATCTGATCCGCTCAAGCTGCAAGGGCCAAGCGGGGCCGATCCAGTCCGTCTGCCGCCTCTTCAACGACCGGACCCAGGATGGGCGGAAGATGGAGCAGTGCTCCGCACTGCTGAGCGCGGCGATCCGCTCAATGATCGAGGTCAAGGAGGAAAAGGATCTCGATAGCCTGTTCAGCGGCGGCCGCACGACGGCGCTCGTCCATACGATCGCCGGGCTCGACGATTTCGAGCTGATCGCCTTCCTCGTGATCGAGGAGGCGCCGGCATGACGGCCTTCTTCGATTATCCCAAGGCGGCCGCGTTCGGCCGCGTTGTTCCCAAGACCAGGATATATGAGCGCGCCGGCGCCGGCGCGGCCCTACGGGACCTGTTCGTCACTCAGGTCGAGCAGATCGTTTGGAAGTTCAAGCTCGCACCCGAGACCATCAATCTCACCGCTACGCGAACAGTCAGCGAGATTCAGGTGTTCAGCATCGGTCTGCGGACCGGCAAGCTAGACGAAGAGGTGCTACTGGCCATCGACCGCGCTATCCCGTTTCCGTTGATCTTCGAACTCACCTGGTCCGGGAAGAGGAAGGCGGTCGCCGCCTTCAAGCGACCGAGCGAGGCGGACTCCAGCAAGTGGGTGGTCAGCGAGTATTTCGCCACCGACTGGGCGTCGCAAGATGCGCCGCGGTGGCCGCTGCCCGTCGCGCTGAACCTTGGTGCGCTGTACGAGGGCATTCTCACCTCCATGATGCCGGTCTCAGCGAGCATCGGTGAGGACATTCAGGCGCGCGTGGCGCGCATGGAAGCGATCCGGGTCAAGTCGCGGGAGATCGAGCGGATCAAAACGAGGCTCTCCCGCGAGAAGCAATTCAACAAGCGCGTGGCGATTAATGCCGAGCTACGAGTAGCGAAACAGGAACTGGATCGGCTGACTGCTGGCCAACCCGTCGGCGCTGGTATGAGTGAGTAAGAGGATAGGCGTGGAAAAGCTGAAGATGCACAGCCCTGATCTGACCCAGGAGAACATCGCGAAGATCCGCAGGCTGTTCCCCGGCTGCGTGACTGAAGCGCTCGACGAGGCGACGGGTCGGCTGCGGCTGGCGGTGGATTTCGATCTTCTTCGTCAGGAACTGAGCGACCACACGGTGGAGGGAGCGCAGGAGCGGTATCGGCTCGACTGGCCGGGGAAGCGACAAGCGCTGGCGTTGGCTAACGCGCCTATTGCAAGGACGTTACGGCCCTGTCGCGAAGAGAGCGTGAATTTCGAAACAACGCGCAACCTCTTCATTGAGGGTGAAAATCTCGAAGCATTGAAAATGCTTCAGGAAACATTTCTTGGGCAGATTTCGATGATCTACATTGATCCTCCCTATAATACTGGGAAGGATTTCATCTATTCAGACGACTTCTCAGAAGGTGTTCAATCGTTCCTAAGCAGAACGAATCAAATCGACGAAGTCAGGGGAAAATTGGTTGCAAACCCCGAAAGCAACGGCCGCTTCCATTCGGATTGGCTTACCATGATGTACAGTAGGCTTCGTTTCGCGCGAAACCTGTTGGCGCAAGACGGGATTATATTTTGCTCGATTAATCATCGAGAAGTTGCGCAGTTGAAGCTGCTCATGGATGAAATTTTTGGTCTAGAGAACGCAGTTTGCACGTTTGCTTGGCGAACGGATGGAAATTTCGATAATCAGGCAAAATTCAAGTATTGTCACGAATACATACTGGCATACGCGAAGGAAGAGGTCCAATTTCCACATCCTCTGGTAGTTGATCCGAACGTTCCTAAGACTAGCAAAATCTATCGACCAGAGATAAGAAATACCATTGTCAAGAATGGGCCAAAGAATCCCCCGAGTTCGATTTCGATTCCGGCCGGATTTCCGGCCGCATTCGAATCTGGGGTGATTGATCAGAGAAGCAATGCGTGGCCACACTATGAGGGCCGCGTAGAGATATCAGGAGGAAAAACTCAGAATCCCGTCACGATCTACAGTGGATGGAGCTCGCGGGAGCTATTGGAAGAGTTTATTGCAAATGATTGCGCAGCGATCATCGACGGAAAAGGGCAGGCTACAACATTCGAATTAACTGCATCCGGAGCGGTTGAGGCGGTCAAGGTGCGAGGTGAACCTAGTCATGTAATATCTTGGCTGACTGATTTTGGCGGATCACAAAAGGCTACATCTGAACTCGATGACATAGGGGTTGCATTTGACGACTATCCGAAACCTCTCAAATTGATTCGATACTTTGTTCAGATGGCTGCATCCAAGGATGGTATTTTTCTCGATTTTTTTGCGGGATCTGGCACCACTGCTCACGCAACCATTCAACAGAATGCCCTGGACGGAGGCAGCCGTAGATTTATCTCTATCCAAATGCCGGAGGCTGTCGATCCAGCCACCAGAGCTGGTAAAGCGGGCTTTGATACCATTGCTGAAATAACGAAGGAACGCATCCGCCGCGCCGGAATGAAGATCCTCAAGGGTGAGTGCCACGCCGACTGGAACCGCGATATTGGCTTTCGGGTGCTCAAAGTGGACACGTCGAATATGAACGACGTCTACTATCGCCCCGATGAGCTGAAGCAGCCCGACCTTCTCGACATGGTGGACAACGTGAAGGACGGCCGCGCGGCCGAAGACCTTCTTTTCCAGGTGCTTGTCGATTGGGGTGTCGACCTGACCTTGCCAATTCGTCGCGAAACGGTGCAGGGCAAGACCGTCTTCTTCGTGGACGAGAACGCGTTGGTCGCCTGCTTCGACACGGGTGTGACCGAGGAGCTGGTGAAGGAGCTTGCCAACCGCGAGCCCTTGCGCGTCGTCTTCCGCGACAACGGGTTCGTCTCGGACGCCGTGAAGATCAATGTGGAGCAGGTTTTCCGCCAGCTCTCCCCCGGCACCGACGTCAAGTCGATCTAAGGGGCGGCCATGAAGCTGAAATTCAAGGTCCAGCCCTATCAAAGCAATGCTGTGGAAGCGGTCGTCGATTGCTTTGCCGGGCAGCCGTTGGTCGGCGGCGTCACCTACCGGATCGATCCAGGTCGGAAGGCGCAGGCCAGCGCATTCGAGGAAGGATTCAAGAACGCCGACATCGCGCTCACCGACCTCCAGGTGCTGGCCAGCATCAAGGAGGTCCAGCGACGGCAGAACCTCCCCCTTTCAGACGCATTGGTCTCCAGCGCTGGGTGCAAGTTGAACCTCGACGTTGAAATGGAGACGGGGACGGGCAAAACCTACTGCTATATCAAGACCATTTTCGAGATGAACAAGCGCTACGGCTGGTCGAAGTTCATCGTCATGGTGCCTAGCATCGCTATCCGCGAGGGTGTCTATAAGTCGCTGCAGATTACCGCCGACCACTTCACCGAAAGCTACGGAAAGAAGGCGCGCTTCTTCATCTACAATTCCAAGCGGCTGCATGAGCTGGAGAGCTTTTCGTCGGACGCCGGCATCAATGTCATGGTGATCAACATCCAGGCGTTCAACGCCCGGGGCGCCGACAACCGGCGCATCTATGACGAGCTGGACGATTTCCAGTCGCGCAAACCCATCGACGTGATCGCGAGCAACCGGCCGATCCTGATCCTCGACGAGCCACAGAAAATGGAAGGCGCCGCCACCATGGAGGCGCTGCCGAAATTCAAGCCGCTGATGATCCTGCGCTATTCGGCCACGCACCGGACCCACCACAACCGCGTCCATCGGCTCGATGCGCTCGATGCCTACAATCAGAAGCTGGTGAAGAAGATTGCCGTGCGCGGTATCCAGACCCGCGGGCTCGCCGGCACGAATGCATATCTGTACCTCGAGGGCATCGACATCTCGAAGAAGGCGCCGGTCGCGCGGGTCGAGCTTGAGGTGAAGCTCAAGTCCGGCGAGATCAAGCGCCAGCTCAAGCGGTTGGAGTTCCGCGACGACCTGTTCAGCGAGTCCGGCGAGCTGGACCAGTATCGCGATGGCTTTACCATCTCGCAGATCGACGCCCGGAACGACACGGTCGAGTTCGCCAACGGCGCGGTGCTCCGGGCGGGCGAAGCGACCGGCGACGTTTCCGAGCGCGACATCCGACGGATCCAGATCCGGGAAACTATCAAGGCGCATCTCGATAAAGAAAAGCAGCTCTTCGCCCAGGGCATAAAGGTGTTGTCACTCTTCTTCATCGACGAGGTAGTGAAGTACCGCGACTATGATCGACCCGACGAGAAGGGTGACTATGCGCGGGTGTTCGAGGAGGAGTACGAGCTTCTCAAGGCGGAATATCTGTCAGAGCTCGCGATCGACAATGAGGCCTATCGCAAGCATCTCGCGGAGATCGACGCTTCGAAAACTCACAACGGCTATTTCTCGATAGACAAGAAGACCAACCGGATAAAGGACCCCAACGTCGGCGCTCGTTCGGTCGATTCGGATGACGTTGACGCCTACGACCTAATCCTGAGGGACAAGGAGCGGCTGCTGTCTCTCGGAGAGCCGACCCGGTTCATCTTCTCGCATTCGGCGCTCCGGGAAGGGTGGGACAATCCAAACGTATTCGTCATGTGCATGCTGAAGCACAGCGACAATACGATCTCGCGCCGCCAGGAGGTTGGCCGAGGCCTTAGGCTTTCGGTCGATCAGCACGGCGATCGGATGGATCAACCCGCCGTCGTCCATGACATCAATGTGCTCACCGTCGTCGCCAGCGAGAGCTACAAGGACTTCGTCAGCGGCCTGCAGAAGGAGATCGCCGACACCCTGTCGGCGCGGCCCAGGCAGGCAACCGAGGCGTATTTCACCGGGAAGACCCTCACGACCGAGGGCGGCCAGGTCGAGATCACGTCTGCCATGGCGAAACAGCTCTATCGCTACCTGGTGAAGAACGATTATTCCGACGAGGCGGACCAAATTGCCGCGGCCTACCACGAGGCCAAGGAAGCGGGGACCCTCGCAGACCTGCCGGATGAGCTGAAGCCCCATGCGGACCAGATTTTCCAGCTCATCGACAGCGTGTTCAGCGACGCGCAGTTGCCGAAGGTGGAGGATGGCCGCAAGCCCAAGACCAATCCGCTGAACGCCAACTTCGAGAAGAGGGAGTTCCAGGAGCTCTGGGCGCGCATCAACCAAAAAGCCGTGTACCGGGTCGAGTTCGATTCCGATGAACTCGTGCGAAAATGCGTCGCGGCCCTCGACAGCCAACTGCGCGTGACGCCGCTTCAATATATCGTCCAGCAGGGAGAGCAGGTCGATGGACTGAGCGACCAGCAACTCAAGGACGGCGACGGTTTCGCCCTCACCGGCTCTACGACAGAGCGCGGCGGCTCCATCCATTCGCTGGTGAGATATGACCTACTTGGCAAGGTCGGCGAAAACACGGAGCTCACGCGCAAGACGGTCGCCGCGATCCTCTCCGGGATCCAGCCGGCGGTGTTTGATCAGTTCAAGCAGAACCCTGAGCACTTCATGTCGGAGGCCTCGCGCATCATCGCCGAGCAGAAGGCCACGATGGTGATCGAGCGGCTGATCTACGATGGCCTGTCCGAGCGCTACGACGTGGACATCTTCACCGCCAATCAAACCGGGCAAGATTTCTCCAAGGCCAGCGCGAAGCTGAAGAACCACATCTATGATTACGTCGTGACGGACTCCGACATTGAACGCGCGTTTGTAGATGAGCTCGACGTCAGCAACGAAGTTGTCGTTTACGCAAAACTTCCCCGCGGCTTCCTGATCCCGACGCCAGTCGGCGACTACAATCCGGACTGGGCGATCTCGTTCAAACAGGGAAGCGTAAAGCACATCTACTTCGTCGCTGAGACAAAGGGCTCGATGTCATCGATGAAGCTGCGGGAGATCGAAAACACCAAGATCGCATGTGCACGGAAATTCTTTGACGAGGTCGGCGGGGGGCTCGTGGAAAGCCGCGTCAAATACGACGTTGTCACTAGCTACGACAAACTAATGGATGTTGTCGGTCGCGCTGCTCCGAGGGTGTCGGCGTGAACGAGCGCTTCGTTCGCGCTCCGAACTCCATCCGCCCTTCAGTCTCTTAGATTGTTGCCTAGGTTTTTGGATGCGCGGTGAAAATCAGAGTTCGGTTCCGGAGGTCCGGGATTATTCCGTTGCGTCCTGAAGTTTATCCGTGGTTGCAGATCGCGATCTTCCGGTCGAGACTTCAATGTGATTGCGCCTCCGTCTGCCGCGCGCACCGAGGAACTTGAAGGGACCATGACGACATCTGATGACGTCCTATTCTACTCTCGCTGCAAGCCATACGGCGTCGACCTCCAACAAGTAGCCATCGACCACCGGTGCGTCTTCTTCGGGCACTTTCTGGATCGAGGCGAAGCCCCTTACCTCGCAGAGGATCCGTCCTCGTTCCTCGTCCCCCCTGACGCCGACGACGCGGAGTGGACCCGTTATCACAGGGAATCCAAAGGCAATCGGAGCGTTCAAAGTCAGAACCGCCGACTGGCGCGTGAGCGCGTAGGCCCAGGCTCGATCGCGATGGTGCCGTGGCCCTCCCGCGGCTTCATCTACTGCGGCAGGGTGAGCGGCCCCTTTCGCGTGTCGTACTGCGCCGCAAGGTACGCGGACGCCGAGGCGGCCTTCGTGGCGAAGGGCTACGACTGCGACGAGATTCGGGCCTCGGGCGAGATTGCACAGGGTTGGGAAGTAGACCGTTGGGTAGCGTTGCCAATCCCCCTTGTGCCCGCCTGGATCCGGCGGTCTCTGTTTGGGCGTTCCACCTACGGGGTGGTGGCCGCGAACGCAGATGCTCCCGAGACGCCGCTCAAGACCATCGATCGTCTCATGCGCAGGTGGGAGGCTGGAGAGGGTTTCGAACCCCGCGCGTGGACAACGGATCTTGCGGAAGTGAGGCGCCGCCTGCGCGAGAGCGTCACCCCCGGCCTGTTCGAAGGGCTAATAGTCGCGCTTCTCCAGCTAGAAGAGCCTGAAGTGTCCTGGCTAGGCGTTGGTGGTTCTGGTGATGGCGGCATAGACGGCTTGGCCGCAGACGACGACGGCAATGTCGTCGCCTTGTTGCAGTGTAAGTGGGCCTGGGCTGGAGAGAGTGTCCTCACTGAGAGCCCTATCTGGGCCGGACAAACCAAGCCGACGCGGAAGGTATTCGCGCATATGGCTGGGCGAACCGACCGGCCCGCCGGAATCGACCAGTCGCTCGCCTTGGATGAGATCGCGCGACTCGTCCTTAAGCACAGCGGCCGGCTGCCCCTGGCGATCACGCTGCGAATTGGCCCAGGCGCGGTTACAATCGGACCCTGAAGGCCCTGGCCCGCCGCGGTTCTGGCCGGCCGGACTTCAGGTCCGGATCTGGTTCCTGGCGACAAGCGGGGACGCAACCGGCGTCTTCGGGCCGTCCGTTGGGACGCTGCTCCGGCGGCCTCCGTTTAACAGGTACCTGTACTGCTCGTCAGTCAGCGAGCCTGAGCCACAAATACCCGCGGACTGTCCACGAGGGCGCCAGCACCGGGCGCACGGTGTGCTCACCTGAAAGCATTTCGCTCGCGACGTTACACCGCGACGAAGAGCCCTCCGGGACAAAATGGCATTATGTCGGAGACAAATTGTCGATTGACATTGTCCAAGATGGGGAGAGGCTTGACGCCATCATGACGATGATCGCCCCCAACACCATGTCCGCCCAGGATTTCGCCGCGCACCTGTTGGCGTTGCGCCTCTCGTTCGCAGAGGCCGCGCAATTGCTGGGAGTTTCGGAACGAAGCGTGCGCCGCTGGACCGAGGGTGAGGAGGTCCCCGGTACGGCGGCGGCGGCGATCAAGGCGTGGCGATATCTCGACGACCACTACCTGCCGTGGAAGCCGGATGCCGTGTCGATCTTCAAGGACGACCAAGACCAAATCCGGCGCATCCGCGACCACAGCGGCGTGCTGAGCGTGCTCATCAAGGAAGTCGAAGAGGCGGGGGGCCCCAAGAACCAGTGGGTGGTCGATATTCCCAAACGCCGCGCCCGGAGCGGCAACGCCGAGGTCGGCTTCTATGTCCTGCAGAACGGCGGCTTCTCGCCGAGCTCGTACCGCCGACTGGACAGGCCGAACACGGAGGCGGACTGGTCCGACGCCCGCGACGCGGCGTACTGTATCGCCCAAGCCTTCGCGAGGGCCCGTGCCGCCAACAAGGCGTTGATCGCAGTGGCTGAGTACACGACACAGCACGCCGCTGTGTTCGTTCGTGACGGGCCGGCCTTGCTGAGCCGACCCGAGGTCGAGCGCCGGACGCGCCTCATCGTCGCGCTCGCTGAGCGCCTGAACGAGTTGGCCCTGTCTGCGCTTGATGGCACGGCCACCTACGGGCAGTTCGAGGCGATCCTCGACGAGCTGCGCACGCTTGGGTTCTTCCCCGCCGGGCCGCTTGTGTCGGACGTCGCCCGCCACATGTATGCCCCGCCAACACTGGAGATGATCCTGGCCGAGGTTCCGTCGGAACCCACGGTGGGCTGACCCGGTGTTAGGCTGAGAAGTCGACGATTGAGGGAATGGACAGGCCTGGGCAGGGATGTCCAAACCCCTGTGTGGACCTGGAAGCGCGACGAGTGATCGGGGCGCCGGACACAGGTCCCGCTATGTACTGCCCCCCTGCGAGCCCCATGGAACGTCCGCTAGGCAGTAGCGATCACGTGCCAACGGCCCCGCGACCAAGCTCGCCGGCGTTCTATCCGGAGGCGTGCACTTCACTGCTGTAGCCGCCGCCCGCCTTCAGGGTCCGAGGCGCGCTAGTGGCGTTCGCGGTGCGGGATCTCTTCTCCGCGTCCTTGGCGAGGCGGAAGCGTGCGAAGTTGCTCGGCGACTGTTTCCTGAATTGCCCGACGCCGATCAAGCGCCTGCGCTGCGTGACTGCTCGTGCCCAGCCGAACCAAATCTAGGACCGCGCCGACTACGTGCCGCATCCTGATGGCCGCAAGGATGGTAAGGGTAGCTGCGACGAACACGAGCCATGCACCGCCCTCAGGCACGAAATCTGGCACGAAGGCAGGACGCGGGGTCTCAAGGGTCCAGTTGAGGGCTCGGCCAGCAAGTACGCCTACTACTGCCAATCCGCCTATCAGGATGAAGCTGAACCAGAAGCGGACCTGGTTCTCAAGTTGACTCCCCAGCTTGCCTGCCTCCACCGCGCTGTCCGTCGGTGGTCGCGGCGCGGCGGCGGTCAATGCCATGCCCGGCAGCGCGGCGCCCGCCAGGATGGACAGGAAGGTAATCAAGGCCTCGTCGATGCGCCCCATCGCCGTCGCAGGCATCACGAACGCCGCCGCCGCTCCTAGGCAAAGGGCGGAGACTAGTTCCCGGACGAAGGCCTTGGTGTCGCTCGACCTGCCGCTCATTAGATCAATCCCTGGTTCGCCCATTCGCCGAGGGCGCCCCAAAGCAGGGCGCGAACCGAGTTCAGATCATAGTACGCGCCTGCAACTTCAACGTCGCCGGGGTAGCTCGCAACTACGGCGTCGCCGCGACGCCGAGCCCCCGACGTCTCAAATTCCGCGGCGCGGTCCAGGCCGTCGTTCAGTAGCCCTTGGACGAGATCGTCCGGAAGCGGCGTCAGCCTGTTGTGCTCGCGCTTCTTGACGACCAGCTCGAACTCCAAGTCCTGCAAGTCGGCGTCGTTGAAACCGTTGAGCGTGCCGTTGGTCATGCCCAGCTCACGTAGGATCGAACGAACGTTGGCTCCGTTCAGCGGCTGGCGGTCGATCATTCGGGCGAACGTAGGTGGCCGACCATCCGGTAGTGCCACAGCATGGACGTAACCATGCAAAGGCTCGACCTCCGCTCGGATCTTGAGCGATTTGACTTGGCGCAGCGCGACAGGACGGCCGCCAGCGTTGATCAACGGCTGGAGGCCGACCATGTCGTCTACAGCCAAGTCGCCGAGGGGCTGTCGGAATAGCCATTGAAGGTAGTCCTCAACGAATCGCGTCGACGAGTCGTGATGAAGGAGAGCGACATGCGCTCCACGGGCCATGAAATAAGATGACCCGCGAACGGCTTCCTCGTTGCCGGCCAGTGGGATTGTTCGAAGGTGGACTTGTCCTGCGGGCGCCAACTCAGCGACAGGTACGTCGCCGTCCTTGAAGACGGCGATCTCACCAAAGCAGTACTGCGGGGTCACCTCCGGCGACAGTAAGCACATCCGCCTCCCGTCCCTGCTGACGGTGATGCGTGACGCGTCCTCATCTCTGAGGCGAACACCGTTGAGCTGACCGTTCAATCCGGCGTCGTAGCACTGTCGAAAATCGAGGTCGGCCAGATTGCGGTCAACGACGCGCCGATAGTGGACGGTGACGTGCTTCGGCATGCGGAACTCCCCCAACTGCCGCCCCGAGTGGGCGTTCCCCGTTCCGATGTTGGCCGATTTGCACCACCCGCGCCAGTTGCGACGGCCGAGCGCTATCCCGCATGCGTGTGGGCTCTCGGCGTTACCGACGCGGTTTCTGGGGAGTATTCTGGGGAGCAGAACCGGGCCGGTTCCATAAGCTCCGGAAAAGAATGGTGGATGCGACAGGGATTGAACCTGTGACCCCCTCGGTGTGAACGAGGTGCTCTCCCGCTGAGCTACGCATCCGCCGGAACGCAGTCAGCAAAAGTGGAAACCACTTTTGCGCCCGGACTGCGTTCAAACTCTTGACCTGGCGCGCCGTCCGGGCGGCGAACCGGCTTCCACTTCGCCTGACGGCGCTGGGAAGGCGGGGGCTATAACCGTTCGGATTGCGCCCCGCAAGCGCCCAACAGCCGCACACAGGCGTCGGGCAGCTCATCAAAGCTGTGGATGAGGATGTCGGGGTGCAGGTCCGCCGCCGGGATCTCAGTGTAGCCGAAGCTGACCAGGATCAGGCCGGCCTTCGCCGCGCGGGCGGCGCCGGCGTCGGTAGCGGCGTCGCCCACCAGGATCGTCCGGTCCATCCGGCCGCCCACGGCGTCCACCGCCGCGTGCAGGTGCAGCGGGTCGGGCTTGATGGCGGGCGTGGCGTCCGCGCCGATCACCGCGTCGAACCGCGAGGCGAGGCCCAGGGTCTCCAGCAGGGCCACCGACAGGTCGGTGCGCTTGTTGGTGCAGACGCAGAGTTTCGCGCCCCCGACCTTCAGCGCGTCGAGCGCCGCCTCGCAGCCGGGGAAGGGGCGGCTCTCGTCGGCGATGTGGTCCAGGTAGTGGGCGATGAAGCGGTCGAATAACGGCTGTACGCGGCTGGGGTGCAGGTGCTGGCCCGCCGCCTCGAAGCCGCGCTCAAGCAGCCAGCGCGCGCCCCGGCCGATGAACGGGCGCGCCTCGTTCAGGGCGAGGGGCGGCAGGCCCTCGTCCGTCAGCAGCACGTTCAGCGTGCCGATCAGGTCGGGGGCCGTATCGACCAGGGTGCCGTCCAGGTCGAAGGCGATGACGGCGCCGTCCAGGAGGTTACCCGCCATTGATCACCGCGGTCGCTGCGTCCAGGCCGGCGGCGTAGTCGGTCAGCGCCTCGGCGGTCAGGCCCATGTAGGTGACGGCGTCGTCGAACCGGCGCTCTTCGATCGCCTCGCGGATGCCGGGCAGGGTCTTGGCGCCGTAGCCGGTAAAGCGGCCGGGCGCGTAGATCATGTTCTTGTAGTAGGGCCGGAACGGAAGGCCCTTGTCGCGCAGCAGCCGCTGCTCCAGCGGCTGGAGAAGGCCGTCCAGCTTCTTCTTCTGGACGGGCGAGAGCGCCGCGCCCTTGGCCGCCAGAGCCTTATCGAAGGCCGAGGCGCTGGTCTTCAGCTTCGCCACCGCGCCGTCCATCGGGGCGAAGTCGATCTTGGGCGAGGCGGCCAGCGGCGCCGGGTCGCCACGAGACACGGTCGGATCGTCGGCCAGCTTGTAGGCGCCGCCGGCCAGCAGACGGGTGCGAGCGGCCGCCTGGTCGCGCGTCGTGTCGGCCAGCTTCTTCACCTCATCGAGGTAGCCCGCGACCGTGTCGGCGAAGTCGCCGTAGCGGAGAACGGTGGTGTCGGTGTCGGCCATCCGCAGCACCATCCGGCCGGTGACCTTGGCCAGCGCGCCGGCATAGGCGTGGCCGGGGTCCACGAAGCGGCTGTGGTGCTCGTAGGTGTCGTAGGCCGAGTGATAGACGCCGCCGCTATCGCCCTCGCCGCCGAAGCCGATGTTGAGCGAGGCGATGCCCAGGTTCTGCAGGAAGGTCGAGTAGTCCGAACCGGAGCCCAGGGCGTCAATGGGCAGGTCCTTGGTTGGATCCGCCGCGATCTTGCCCAGCGCAACGGCGCGGGGCGTGGCCCCGGGCGCCTCGGCCTTGACGCCGAGATCGGCCCGCAGCCGCTGGCCGACGCTGGCGCCCGTCTGCGGGTCCTTCACGTCGGCGGCGACCTGGTTGACGAAATGCTGCAGCGCGTGGCTACCGCCGACATCCAGGAAGCCGCGGCCGTTGGTGTCGGAGTTGATGTAGACGACCGCCTTCTTCTTCAGCTCGGCGGCGTGGGTCTCGGCCCATTCCGTGGAGCCCAGCAGCATCGGCTCCTCGGCGTCCCAGCTGGCGTAGACGATGGTCCGCTCGGGCTTCCAGCCGGCCTTGGCCAGCGCGCCCAGGGCCTTGGCCTCGCCCATCATGGCCACGTGGCCGGACAGGGGGTCGCTGGCCCCGAACACCCAGCCGTCGCGGTGGTTGCCGCGCACGATCCATTCGTCCGGCTTCTCGCGGCCCTTCAGCATGGCGATCACGTTGTAGGCCGGCTTCAGGCTCCAGTCGGAGAGCACCTTCAGGTGGACCTTGGCCGCCTCGCCGCCGCCGACGTGGTAGGTGATCGGCAGGCTGCCGCGGAAGGTGGGCGGGGCCACCGGGCCGTCCAGCGCCTTCAGCAGCACCTGGGCGTCGCCGTAGGCCAGCGGCAGCGTCGGGATCTTCAGGATCGTCTCGGCCTGCTCGCGGGGCACGCGTTTCGCATCTTTGCTGGAGCCGTAGCCCGGGGTGGTTGGGTCGCCGGGGAAGACGGTCATGTCGGCCACCGAGCCGCGCTGAAAGCCCTGGGGCGGCCGCGCCGGGCCCTTGGGATAGACCTCGTCCGTCGAATAGCCGTCGTCGCGCGGGTCGGAATAGATGATCGCCCCTACCGCGCCGTGTTCCTGCGCCAGTTTCGGCTTCAGGCCGCGCCAGCCGGCGCCGTAGCGGGCGATGACGATCTTGCCCTTCACCGAGACGCCCAGGCGCTCCAGGGCGTCGTAGTCGGCCGGCATGCCGTAGTTCACGTAGACCAGCGGGGCGGTGACGTCGCCGTCGCCCTGGAAGGCCACATAGGCCGGCAGTTCATCCCTGGTCCGCGTCGAGCTCTCGTCGCCGGGAACCGGCGCCTCGGTCAGGGTGGCCTTGAACGGCGCGCCGTCGCCGCTGGTCAGTTCCAGCAGCACCTCCTTGGGCGTGGGGTACATCACCCAGACCGTCTCGATCTTGGCGTCCCAGCCCCAGGCCTTGAACTGGGCCAGCGTCATGTCGGCGTTCAGCTTGTTGTGCGCCGAGCCCACGTGGTTCGGCTCGGCGGCCATGGTCTTCAGCCAGCCGCCCATCTCGGCGTTGTCGATCATCCCGTCGAACCTCGCCTCCAGCGCCGCGTCGGCAGACTGGGCGGCGGCGGGCGCGAGCGCGATCAGCGCCCCCGCGGTGAGAAGGGCGGCGAGACGCGAACGAGATTTCATGGAGACTCCCCCGAAGGACGGCCGGGACGCTAGCCGGTTGTCGCGCCCGGCCACAAGGCTTGCTAAGCGGTGGGGCGACGAAGACTCAGTCCTGCCCGGGAGCGCCGAATGACCGCCAGAGCCGCCGTGATCATGGCCGCAGGCCACGGCACGCGGATGAAGTCCAAGACGCCGAAGGTGCTGCACAAAGTGGGCGGCCGGACGCTGCTGGACCGGATCATCGACACCGTGCAGGCGGCGGGCTGCGAGCGCATCCATGTCGTCGTGGGCACGATCCCGGAGGTCCGCGCCCTGGTCGTGAAGCGGCTGGGCGAGGCGGCCGTGGTGATCCAGGACCCACCCAAGGGCACCGGCCACGCCGTGCTGTGCGCCAAGGAAGCGCTGGCGGACTTCGACGGCGACGTCCTGGTGGTCAACGCCGACCCGCCGCTGCTGCAGGCCCAGGACCTGGAGCCGCTGTTCACCCTGCGCCGGGCCGGCGCGGCGCTGTCGATCCTCGGGTTCGAGCCGGTCGACCCGCTGCTCTATGGCCGGATCATCCGCGGCGCCGACGGCCACGTCATGCGGGTGGTCGAGCCCAGCGAGGCCAGCGATGACGTCAAGCAGGTCAAGCTGTGCAACGCGGGCATGTACCTGGCCGGGCGCGAGGACCTGTTCCGCTGGCTGTCGCGGATCACCGACGACAACCCCAAGCGCGAGTACTTCCTGACGGGCATCATCGCCGAGGCGGTGGCCGAGGAGAAGCTGGTGCGGGCCCACACCGCGCCCGAGACGGCGGTGATGGGCGCCGACACGCCCATGCAGCTCTCGCAGGCCGAGGCCGAGTTCCAGAAGCGCCGGCGGGCCTGGTTCCTGGCCGAGGGCGTCGCGATGACCGCCCCCGAGACGGTGTTCTTCGCCTGGGACACCCAGATCGCGGCGGGCGCGACCGTCGAGCCCTATGTGGTCTTCGCGCCCGGCGTGAAGGTCGAGACCGGCGCGGTGATCCGGGCCTTCAGCCACCTGGAGGGCGCGATCGTGCGCGAGGGCGCGCTGATCGGTCCCTATGCCCGCCTGCGGCCGGGCGCCGACATCGGCGTGGACGCCCACATCGGCAACTTCGTGGAGGTGAAGAAGGTCACCGTCGGCAAGGGCGCCAAGGCCAACCACCTGAGCTACCTGGGCGACGGCACGGTGGGGGCGGGCGCGAACATCGGCGCCGGCACGATCTTCTGCAACTACGACGGCTTCTTCAAATACGACACCCACGTGGGGGAGGGGGCGTTCATCGGCTCCAACTCGGCCCTGGTGGCGCCGGTGAAGGTCGGGGCCGGGGCCTACACCGGCTCCGGCTCGGTGATCACTGAGGACGTGGACGCCGACGCGCTGGCCATCGGGCGCGGGAAGCAGGTGCAGAAGGAAGGCTGGGCGGCCAGGTTCCGCAAGCGGATGACCGAGAAGAAGGCCTCGAAGAAGTGAGCGACGCCCAGAAGAGGGCCGCCGGCGAGGCGGCCGCCGCGCTGGTGGACAGCGGCATGGTGGTGGGCCTGGGCACCGGCTCGACCGCGGCCTGGTTCGTCCGCGCCCTGGCGGAGCGCAAGCTGGACATCGTGGGCGTGCCCACGTCGCAGGCGACCGCCGACCTGGCGGCGAGCCTGGGGATCCGGCTGGGCGAACTGGGCGAGACGAAGGGCATCGACCTCACGGTCGACGGCGCCGACGAGATCGGGCCGGGGCTTTCCCTGATCAAGGGCGGCGGCGCGGCCCTGCTGCGCGAGAAGCTGGTGTGGGAGGCGTCGAGGTCGTGCGTCGTGATCGCCGACGCCGCCAAGAATGTGAAAACCCTGGGGAAATTCCCGCTGCCGATCGAGGTGGTGGCGTTCGGCCACAAGACCACGGCGAACCGGATCTGCGACGCCCTAGCCGAATGCGATCTCGGCATTGTCCCGGTGCTTCGCCGAAAAGACGGCGAGCCGGTGAGAACCGACGGCGGCAACCTTATCTATGACGCTCACTGCGGCCGGATCGACGAGCCCGCGGCCCTCGCGGCGGCGCTGAAGAGCGTCACCGGCGTGGTGGACCACGGCCTTTTCCTCGACCTCGCGGACCGCGCCCTGATCGGCACGCCGGACGGCGTCCTCGAGCTAGAACCTTAGGAGCCCTCGCGTGGCGGACTACGACTACGACCTCTTCGTCATCGGCGCGGGCTCGGGCGGCGTGCGCGCGGCCCGCGTCGCCGCCATGTCGGGCGCCAAGGTGCTGGTGGCCGAGGAGCACCGGGTGGGCGGCACCTGCGTGATCCGCGGCTGCGTGCCCAAGAAGTTCATGGTCTATGCCTCGGAATATTCGAAGCATTTCGAAACGGCCCGCGGCTATGGCTGGACGGTCGGCGAGACCAGCTTCGACTGGCCGAAGTTCCTCATGGCCAAGGACGACGAGATCGCACGGCTGTCGGGAATCTATGTCCGCAACCTGCAGAACGCCGGCGCCGAGCTGGTCCACGGCAAGGCCTGGCTGGTCGACCGACACACCGTCGAGGTCGCGGGCCATGGCCGGGTGACGGCGAAGAAGATCCTGATCGCCACCGGCGGGCGGCCGTGGATGCCGCACGACCTGCCGGGCGTCGAGCACGCGATCACCTCCAACGAGGCCTTCCACCTCAATGAACTGCCCAAGCGGATCGTGGTCGTCGGCGGCGGCTACATCGCCGTCGAATTCGCCGGCATCTTCAACGGCCTGGGCGTCGAGACGACCCTGGTCCACCGCGGGCCGAACCTGCTGCGCGGCTTCGACGACGACGTCCGCGAATTCGTCGCCAGCCAGATGGAAGAGCGCGGCATCAAGATCCGGCTGGGCGCCCAGATCGGCAAGATCGAGAAGACCGAGGCCGGGCTGATCGGCGCCTGCGTCGACGGCCACAACCTCAGCGCCGACGTGATCATGTTCGCCGTGGGGCGCGAGCCCTACACCGACGGCCTGGGGCTCGAAGCCGCCGGCGTCGAGCTGGCCGAGACCGGCGCGGTCAAGGTGGACGACTACTCGAAGACCAACGTCGACAACATCTGGGCCGTGGGCGACGTCACCAACCGGATCAACCTGACCCCGGTGGCGATCCGCGAGGGCCAGGCCTTCGCGCTCACCGAGTTCCACAACCAGCCGACCCGCTTCGACCACGATATGGTGGCCTCGGCGGTCTTCTCGCAGCCGCCGGTGGGCTCGGTGGGCCTGTCCGAGGCCGACGCCCGTCATCAGTACGGGAACAAGATCGACATCTACCTGGCCAACCTGCGGCCCATGAAGGAGACCTTCTACGGCGGCCACACCCGGGCGTTGCTGAAGCTGGTGGTGGAGCAGGGGAGCGAGAAGATCCTCGGCTGCCACGTGGTCTCGCCCGACGCGCCTGAGATCATCCAGATGGCCGCCGTCGCCCTGAAGATGGGCGTGACCAAGCCCCAGTGGGACTCGACCTGCGCGGTCCACCCGACCCTGGCCGAGGAACTGGTCACCATGCGCGAGAAGCGGCTGCCGCCCGCGCTCGGCCAGGTGGCGTGATCGAGCTTCGCCGAGGCTTGGCGGGACCATGGCTGTGACGGCGCAGGATCTTCGCGGCTCCTCCTGGAGCCGGGTCGAGGGCTGGGTGCTGGTGGGCGCCGCGGCGCTGACGCCGCTTTTCGCCTGGCTCGGGCCGCTCGGCTTCGCGCCGCTGCTCGGCGTGATGGGCCTGCTCAGCCTGCCGGCGATGCGGATCGGCGCGCGCGAGGCGCCGCTGGCCGTGGTGCTGCTGGCCGGCGTCGCCTGGGCGGCGTTCTCGGGGTTCTGGAGCGTCCACAAGCCCGACGAACTCGAGGACAGCGTCGCGCTGAAGCTGCTCCTGCAGCTCCCGCTCTACTGGGCCGCCTGGGCGGCGGCCCGGCGGGCCGACCCCGAGCTGCGGCGGCGCGCCCTGCAGGTCTTCGCCTGGGGCCTGGCGGCCTTTGGCGCGGTGCTGCTGGTCGAGGCCTTCACCGGGGGAGCGATCTACCGGGGCCTGCGCGACCTCATCGGCGACCCGATCCGGCCGGACCTCGGCCGCAAGAACATCGCCCAGGGCAGCTTCGTCCTGGCCCTGCTGTGGCCTGTGGCGGCGGCGGGCGGGGTCCGCGCCGGCGCGCCGGCCTGGCTGGCCCTGCCCATGGCGGCCGGCACGGCGCTGTTGGCCCATAACTTCCTCTCGGACGCCCCCGTGCTGGCCGTGGGCCTGGCGATCCTGGCCGGCGGCCTGGTGTGGATCTGGCCCGGCTCGGCGCCCAAGGCCATGGCGCTGGGGGCCGCGGCCCTCGTGCTGGCGATGCCGGTGCTGATCCTGGCCATGCACCTGCTGGGCCTGGGCCAGCGCCTGCCCGACTCCTGGGAGCAACGGGTCGGCTACTGGACCTACGCCATGCAGCGGATCGCCGAGCATCCGTTCCGCGGCTGGGGCCTCGACGCCAGCCGGGCGTTCAGCCCGCACATCCAGCTCCATCCGCACAACGGCGCGCTGCAGGTCTGGCTGGAACTGGGCCTCCTGGGCGCGGTGGTCGCGGCGCTGGCCTGGGCCTTCGCCTTCCGCCGCCTGGCCCGCGACGAACGCAGCCTCGTGGCCGCCGCCACCGCCGGCTCGGCCTGCGTCTACCTCTTCTTCGGCCTGGTCAGCTTCGGTGTCTGGCAGGAATGGTGGCTGGCCCTGGCCGCGCTGGTGGCGGTCATCGCCGCGCTCGGCGACGCCGAGGAAACTGCGGCAAGCTAAGCATCGACGCCCTGGGCCATAGCGAGTAAAACGCCCGGCCCGCCGAACAACCGGCGGTTCCTGAGTGAAGACGATGACCGAACACTGGACGCCCGCATCCTGGAGAGGAAAACCCGCCAAGCACATCCCGTCCGACTATCCGGACATGGCCGCGCTTTCCCGGGTCGAGACCACCCTTCGCAAGATGCCGCCGCTGGTGTTTGCAGGCGAGGCCCGTCGCCTGAAAAGCCTCCTTGGCGACGTGGCGGCCGGCAAGGCCTTCCTCCTGCAGGGCGGCGACTGCGCCGAGAGCTTCAAGGAATTCGCCGCGGACAACATCCGCGACACCTTCCGCCTGATCCTGCAGATGGCGGTGGTGCTGACCTTCGCCGGCGGCAAGCCGGTGGTGAAGGTGGGCCGCATGGCCGGCCAGTTCGGTAAGCCGCGCTCGTCGCCGGTGGAGAAGATTGGCGATGTCGAGCTGCCGTCCTACCGCGGCGACAACATCAACGGCATGGAGTTCACGCCTGAGGCGCGGATCCCGGACCCGGACCGGCTGATGCAGGCCTACGGCCAGTCGGCGGCGACGCTGAACCTGCTGCGCGCCTTCGCGGGCGGCGGCTACGCCGACCTGCACAACATCCACCGCTGGACCCTGGGCTTCGTGGCCGACAGCCCGCAGGGCGCGCGATACCGCGAGATCGCGGACAAGATCAGCGAGACCCTGCAGTTCATGGAGGCCATCGGCGTCACGCCCGAGAGCCAGCCCAACCTGCACCAAGTGGAGTTCTTCACCAGCCACGAGGGCCTGCTGCTGGGCTTCGAGGAGGCGATGACCCGCGTCGATAGCACCTCGGGCGAGTGGTACGACACCTCGGCCCACCTGCTGTGGATCGGCGAGCGTACCCGCCAGCTGGACGGCGCGCACGTGGAGTACTTCCGCGGCATCCGCAATCCGATCGGCATCAAGTGCGGCCCGACGATGGAGGGCGACGACATCCTGCGCCTTCTGGAGGTGCTGAACCCCAAAGACGAGGCGGGCCGCATCACGCTGTACGGCCGCTTCGGCCACGACAAGATCGCCGACCGCCTGCCCGCCCTGCTGCGCGCCACCAAGGCGTCGGGGCGCAACGTCGTGTGGGCCATCGACCCGATGCACGGCAACACGCTGACCGCCGCCAACGGCTACAAGACCCGGCCGTTCGACCGGATCCTGTCCGAGGTGAAGGGCTTCGTGGACATCTGCAAGGCCGAGGGCGTCCATCCCGGCGGCGTGCACCTGGAGATGACCGGCCAGAACGTCACCGAATGCCTGGGCGGCGCCCGCGCGCTGACCGAGGGCGACCTGGCCGACCGCTACCATACCCACTGCGATCCGCGCCTGAACGGCGAGCAGGCCCTGGAACTCGCGTTCCTGGTGGCCGAACGCCTGAAGGACGACCGTGCGGACATGTCGGACCGCGTGGCCGTCAACATCTGACGACTAGAGCATCGGCGCGGGCTCGGCGGACGGCCGGATCTCCAGCTGTCCGCCGGGGCCGATGTTGACGGTGACGTACGGCGTCGCGGCAGGGTCGATCTGCGCGCTCGCCGAAAGCCCGCGGGCGCGCACCTCGACCGTGGCGCCGGCGTCGGGGGCCTCGGCGTCGACCTGGTCGGCGTGCGAGATCCGCAGGTCGGTCTTCACGTCGGCCTTGTTGTAGACCTCGCGGCCATCCAGCGAGATGGCCACGGCGTCGCCGGCGAAGCCGTCGTTCAGGGCGATGTGCAGCTTGGGCATGGCAGCCTCCGAGAAACAGAGGCGGCCCGGTTCATGGCCGGGCCGCCTCCCATACTAGCCGAACGCGCTCAATGCAGCTTGGGCCGGATTGCGGCGGCCTTCATCGCGCTGGCGTCGGCGGCCTGTTCGTCGCCGGCCCGCCGCTGCTCCGTGGACAGCTTCTGCAGGAACGCGGCCTTGGACAGGTCGTCGATGCGGCTCGCGCCCGCCGTGGCGGCCGTGAGCAGCGTCTCGGCCGTCTTCAGGTCGGGCTGGCGCACCTCCGCCCGTTCCGGATGGTCGTCGTCGACGATCACGAACGTGCGCGCCGCGTTCACGCCCCGGGCCGCCTGGACATAGTCGGCCAGCGGGCTCTTGGCGTGCTTCTCGAGGACCACGTCGAACGCCCGGTTGCCGGCCGCCAGCGCCTCGGAGTCCGAGCCCAGCAGGTAGAAGAGGGCGCCTTGCTCGTCCCCGATCAGGAGCTCGGCCAGGTCTTCCTCGCCTTGCGTCACCGGGTAGCGGACCCGCAGTTCGGCCACGTTCGAGAACACCTGCGAGCCGTCGGGCGCCTGATAGATCGCCCGCAGCTTGTAGGTTCCGGGGCGGTCGAAATAGAGGCCGCCGGCGCCGTAGCCGATGTAGGCGCTTTCCTCGATCACCTCACCGTCGGCCAGGAACCGCGGCTGGCTGTCCATCAGGTGGTCGATGTAGGGTTCATAGGCCACCACGTCGCCGTTGGGCTTGCAGATGGCCAGGCTGGTCATCGAGGCCTTCGGGTGTAGGTGCGGATGGGCCACCTTGCCGCGCCGGTCGGTGACGCTGAGCGCCAGTTGCACGATCACGGGCTCGCCGAGCGCATAGCTGGGCCGGTGGGCCTCGATCTGCAGTCGGAAGCCCGACTCGTCGCGGATCGGGTCGGCCACGACCTGCGGGTCGATCAGGGCCGAGTGGGTCGCAAAGGGATCGCCGCCCATCACCACATGGTTGCGGAAGCCGTGGCGCAGGTGGGTCAGCTCGGGGTTGTCGAACTGGAACGGGAAGGCGCTCCAGAACGCCGCCGCGCCGCCCGGATAGTTCCAGGGATAGTTCATCCACGACAACGCCGCGGGGCGGTTCACGCCTGGCGGGTTGGCCAGTGACTTCTGCCACGAGTGCAGCAGGTTGAAGCAGTGGCCCAGCTCATGGACGTAGGTGTAGGCCTGGAGCCGCAGCTTGTCGGCCGTGGTCCCGCCGATGCCCTGGTGGAACACGGCGCAGCCCTGCCGCTGCAGCCCCAGCTGGTCGAACATGATCCCGTAGAGGCCCGGGCCCAGGTCGTGCGACTGGCACACCATCTGCCAGACGGACCACTGCGGGGCGTTCCGGTAGCGGGAGAAGTGGCGGATCATCGAGGCGTGAAGCTCGGCGTCGGACCAGGTATGGTTCGCGCCCGCCTCGGCGATGTTCACGATGTTGCCGGGGCTCGTGACCATCTCGATGCCGGCTTCGGCGTAGGCCGAGACGACGGACAGGTTCCGGGCTGGCCCGCCGGAGGGCAGGGCGCCGGTGTTGTAGGCGTTGAACGTCGGGGTGAGCACGTCCGAGGCGCGGTCGGTCTCGATAACCACGCGGCGCATGCCGACGGCCTCGAAGGCGCAGGTGTACGATGCGCCGGGCGAGCCGCTGGTGGTGAAGAACTGCACGGTGGCCGGGGCCGCCGGGACCAGGATGCTGCGCCGGGGGACGGTCACCTGAACGATCGGGGCGCCGGCGCCGAAGGTGAAGCGGCCGAGCCCGCGGGCGACGATCTGGCTCGCGGTGCGGGTGATCACCGGGCTGTCGACGATGAACGAGCCGAAATAGGTGGTCGTGCCGCCGCTGATCGAGAAGAAGTCGCCGCTCAGCTTGTTCAGCGGGTGGCTGCCGTCGAGGTCGATGCGCGCCTCCAGCTGGAACGACCCGACCTGGCCGCGATAGCGGCCGCTGACGTTGCGGGTGCGGATGGGGAATGGGATCGGCCGGATCGGCAGCGGCACGCCGGGGGGCAGCGCCGCCTGCACGTCAGCCTCCTCGGCCAGGTCGCCGGAAGCTTCGCCGGTCGGATCTGCTCCGATCGGCGCGTCGAGCGCCAGATCGGCTTCCAGGGTTTCGAGGGCGAGGGCGGACGCTTCGAGCTCCAGCACTTCAGCGGCGCCGGTGGGGTCATCGTGGGCCATGGGGCCTCCCTTGGGTTGCGCCTGCGTTGACGCGAGGCGCTTGTGATGGCGTCCGATCGGCGCGAGCTTCCTCGACCGGCGATCGCTTCGCGATCGCGGATGTCGGGGATCAATGGGCAGTGGTCGTCCCTTTCCGGAAACGCGAATGGCGCCCGGATGCAGTTCTTGCCTTGAGGAAAACTACAGTCGCTCGACCGAATTGGATGCGGTTGGGTACGCCTGTCGACAACCCAACTTAACAGACTTGAACAGACGTCTGGAGTCTCGAATCGACCTGAACGGCGAACACTTAGGTTCGCAACCGTAGATGGGAGTTCACATCTTCGAGATTGTACGACAAATCTGTGGATTTCACGTGTCGCGCGAGTGACGGCGGAGGTTGTGCCCTGGAGGCCACGTCGGCGCATAGACCGCCGCCGGCGGCCAAGCTGGGCTTGCCCCCTTTTGACGCGGGCGCCAGTCTCCGCGCCTCTTTGACAACCGGAACCACCGCCATGGACCGCCCAGCGGCCCAGGAGACGTCGCTCGTCCGCTCCGACCTCGCTCGGCTCCTGACCCTGTCGGGGCCGGTCGTGCTGTCGCGCCTGGGCATCATGGCCATGGGCCTGTGCGACGCGATCGTGGTGGGCAACTTCTCGGCCCGGCAACTCGGCTACCACGCGCTGGCCTGGGCGCCGACCAGCGTGATCCTGACCATGGCCGTCGGCCTTCTGACGGGCGTGCAGGTAATGACCGCGCGGCGGATCGGGCAGGGGCGGCGCGACCTGACGGGCGCAGTGCTGCGGCGCGGGCTGGTCTACAGCTTCTGGATCGGCATCGTCTCGACGGCGGTGCTGCTGGCGGGCGGGCCGTGGTTCCTTCGTTCCATCGGCCTGGAAGAGGACCTGGCCCAGGGCGCCACGAAGGCGCTGCTGGTCTTTTCGCTGTCCTTGCCGGGCTACACCCTGAGCGTCACCGCCAGCTTCTGGCTGGAAGGCCTGTCACGCCCCGGCCCGGCGGCTTGGGCGATGTGGGCGGCCAATGTGGTCAACCTGCTGCTGAACCTGCTGCTAGTGCCGGGCACGTTCGGCCTGCCGGCCCTGGGCGCGGTGGGGGGAGCCTGGGCGACCTGCGGCGCGCGGACCTTCCTGGCGCTGGCGGTCCTGGCCTATATCGCCCGGATGCCCGAGGCCCGGGCCCTGGGCGTGTTCACCAAACCGGAGCCGGACCGGCCCGCCGCCATCGAGCAGCGGCGCATCGGCTACGGGGCCGGCGTCTCGAACTTCTTCGAGGTGGCGGCCTTCGCCAGCATGAACATCATCGCCGGCTGGATCGGCGGCCTGGCGGTTGCGGCCTGGGCCATCGTGCTGAACGTGGCGGCCATCGTCTTCATGGTGCCGCTGGGCCTGGCCACCGGGGCGGCGGTGCTGGTGGGCAAGGCCTACGGCGCGCGCGACCTAGCCGGCGTGAACCGGGCGGGCGTCATCTGCTTCGTGGTGACCTTCGTGTTCGGGGTCGCGGTGTCGCTGGCGATCTGGCCGACCGCCGAGCTGATCTCGCGCGGCTATACCCGTGACGCGGCGACCATAGCCATGGCGGCCCCGGCGCTGATCCTGTCGTGCCTGTTCTTCATCCCCGACGCCCTGCAGGTGGTGACGGCCCAGTCGCTGCGGGCCCGCGGCGACGTGTGGCTGCCGACCATCACCCACCTCGCCAGCTACATCGGCGTGATGATGCCGCTGGCCTGGTACCTGGCGATCCCGCTGAAGATGGGCCTCATCGGCATCACCTGGGCGGTGGTCGCCGCCAGCTTCCTGGCCTGCGGCTTCCTGCTGACCCGGTTCTGGATCCTGAGCCGGAGGCCGCTCTAGGCTCCGGCCCCCAGGATCCAGCCTTCCTCGCGCTCGGCGTCCAGGACCACGTCGGCGGCCGCGCCCTTCGGCGGGGCGAAGAGGGCGCCCAGCTTGTTGGCCTCGTCCAGGCGGGCGAAGTGCTCGGCCGTCGTGCGCACCTGGGTCAGGTCCTTGACCTCGCCCGGCGCGCCCTGCGGCTTCAGCATCGAGGGATAGACCTCGGCCACCACGGCCTCGACGCCCGCCAGGTCGGCTTCGGTCAGGGTCTTGAAGCCGGTCTCGAACGGCCAGGCCTTCACCGCGTCCTCGCCGCGGGCCAGCTTCAGCCGCCGCACGAACGGGATGCCCAGGATCGCCTGACCCCCCACCGAGCCGTTGTAGTACAGCTTCCAGATCGAGGCCGCGCCCTTGGCCGCCAGGTCCGCGTGACGGAACTCGGGCAGGTCGTCCGGCCCGTGGTTGCGGGTGCGCTTGGGCTGCAGGGTGGTCAGCGCGTCCTTGGGCGGGCAGCCCCAGAAGGGGAACGGCCCGCCGGTCAGCCGCCGGTTGATCTCGGAGCCGACGCCGAAGCGGTTGTTGGTGTTGTCGGCCTTGTCCTTGACCATCTTGTTCAGCTGGTCCCAGGTCGCGCGCCAGGGCTGTTCGCCGGGCAGGTTCAGTCCAGCGGCGAACCCGCGCGGGAAGCCCAGCGGGAAGTCGAAGCCCAGGAGGGCGCGCTCGCCCCGCTTGCGCAAGTCATCCAGGATGGCGGTGAGCCGGGTCTCCGCCTCGGCGCGGGTGGCGGGGTTGAAGCTCTCGAAGGCCATGCGGAAGCGGATGTCGCGCTTCAGCACGCCGATCCAGATGGAATCGGCGCCGGTGGTGGGTTTCGCCGCCGCGCTCCAGTCGACGATCACGTAGGCGCTGAACAGGCGCGGCACAGCCGAAGCTCCGGGTACTGAGAAGGGGAGAGGACGAGGGCTTGTACGCCCTCGTCCGTGACGGTCCAACCTTAGCCGAGCTTCACGAGCATCTTTCCAAGGTTCTCGCCGGAGAACAGACCGCGGAAGGCGTCCGGGGCCTTCTCGATCCCCTCGAACACGGTCTCCCTCCACTTGACCTTCCCCTCCTTCACCCATTGGGCCAGGTCGCGGTGGAAGTCGGGCATCATGTTCCAGTGGGTGGAGACGATGAACCCTTCGAGCTTGAGCTGTTTGCCGACCACGAGGAACAGGTTGCGCGGGCCGGGGGGCGGCTCGGTGGCGTTGTACATCGAGATCGCGCCGCACATGGCGAAGCGGCCGAACGGGCGGGCGGCGTTGAGCGCCGCCTCCAGGTGTTCGCCCCCGACGTTGTCGAAATAGACGTCGATGCCGTCCGGCGCGGCCCGGGTGAGGGCGGCGGTCAGGTCCTTCTCGGCCTTGTAGTCGATGACGTGGTCGCAGCCGATCTCCTTGAGGTATGCGACCTTGTCGGCGCCGCCGGCCGAGCCGATGACGGTGTGGCCTTTAGCCTTGGCGATCTGGACGACCATGGAGCCCACGGCGCCGGCCGCGCCGGAGACGAAGACCACGTCGCCCTCCTTCAGCGCCGCGACCCGCAGCAGGCCGGCATAGGCGGTGAGGCCCGGCATGCCGGCGGCCCCGAGGAAGGTCTGTGGGGCCAGACCCTGGGTGTCGAGCTTCTGCACCTGGGCCGCCGGCGCGGTGAAGCCTTCGCGCCAGCCGAAGTTGGATTGCACCAGGTCGCCGGGCTTGAGGCCGGCGTCGCCCGAGGCGGTGACCTCGCCGACGGCGCCGCCCTCCAGCGCCTTGCCCAGCTGGAAGGGCGGGACGTAGCTCTTGGCGTCGTTCATGCGCCCGCGCATGTACGGGTCGACGGTCATCCAGAGGTTCTTCACCTGCACCTCGCCGTTCCCCGGCGCGGGCAGGTCGACCGTGGCCAGTTCGAAATTATCGGCCGTCGGCAGGCCGCGGGGCCGGCTCTTCAGGCGGATCTCGCGAGCGGTGGTCATGGCGGTTCCCTCTCAGCATCTCTGTGATTCAAACAGCTGTACGACTCCCGCCGGGTGGCGTCGAGGGCGCGGCGCGTGCCCGCGCGCCGATGGGCGCGCGACTTTCTTGGGTCTAACGAGCCTGTTCATCCGGTTTGGCTTGCAAGCCAAACCGGACAGGCTCTATGCGGCGCCCATGAGCGAGACCTTGCGCGGCGGTGTGATCGGGGCGGGCGTTTTCGGCGGCTATCATGCGCGGCAGTACGCGCGGCTGCCCGGCGTGACCTTCGCCGGGGTCTATGACGTCCATCCGGACCGGGCGGCCAAGGTGGCCATGCCGCTGGGCGGCCGCGCCTTCGCCGACCTGGACGCCTTCCTGGCCGAGGTGGACGTGGTGACGGTGGCCTCGCCCGCGACCCACCACGCCGACCAGGCCCTGGCCGCCATCGCCGCCGGCAAGCCCGTCTATGTGGAAAAGCCGATCGGCATCAGCGTGGCGCATGCCGAGAAGGTGCGCACCGCCGCCGCGGTCAAGGGGCTGGTCGTCGCCTGCGGGCACCAGGAGCGGGTGGTGTTCCGCGCCATGGGCCTGCTGGACGTGCCGGAACAGCCGCTGCTGCTGGAGGCCCTGCGCCATGGTCCGCCGTCGGACCGCAGCCGCGACGTCTCCGCCGTGCTGGACCTGATGGTTCACGACATCGACCTCTGCCTAGCCATCGCCGCCGCCGAGCCGGTGACCGCCGAGGCCGAGGGCGCGCGGGGGCCGGACGGCGTCTGGGACCGGGTCCGCGCCGAAGTCAGCTTCGACAGCGGCTTCTCGGCCGTGCTGGACGTCTCGCGGCTGGCCGGGGCGCGCAAGCGGACCATGCGGATCGTCTACCCCTCGGGCGAGGTCGAGATCGACTTCATGGCCCGGACGTTCCGCAACACCACGCCGTTCGCGCTGAACCCCGATTTCGCCGACACGCCGGCCGCCAGCGACCCCCTGGGCGCCAGCGTCGAGGGCTTCCTGCAGGCCGTGCGCGGCGAGGCGCCCCGGCCGATCGTCACCGCCGACGAGGCCATCGCCGCCCTAGACCTGGCGATTGCGGTCGAACAGGCGTTGGAAGACCCCGCGTAAGGGCGCTAGCCTTGCGGCCAGCCTTCGGGAGACCGCCCATGTCCAGCGCCTACGACTTCACCTTCGACAAGATCTCCGGCGGCGAGCTGCCGCTCAGCACCTTCAAGAATAAGGTCGTCCTCGTCGTAAACACCGCCTCGAAATGCGGGCTGACGCCGCAGTACGACGGGCTGGAGAAGCTGTACTCCGACTACAAGGACAAGGGCGTCGTCGTGCTCGGCGTGCCCTGCAACCAGTTCATGGGCCAGGAGCCCGGGACCGAGGAGGAGATCCAGACCTTCTGCAGCACTACCTTCGGCATCGACTTCCCGATGACCGCCAAGGTGGACGTGAAGGGCGACGAGGCCCACCCGTTCTACAAGTGGGCCGAGGCGGAGCTGGGCGAGCCGGCGGTGCCGGTCTGGAACTTCCACAAGATCCTGATCGGCAAGCATGGCGAGGCGATCCGCGCCTTCGGCCCGCGCACCGAGCCGCTGGACGGCGAGGTGACCGGCGCCATCGAGGCCGCGCTCTGAGCACCGACCTCATCTCCGCCTCCCTGGAGGAGGTCGGCGACCCGGCGGCGGAGGTCTATGCGCGGCTGTTCGCCGAGTTCCCGGACACCGAGGCGCGGTTCTGCCGCGACGCGACCGGCTCGATCCGGGCCGAGATGCTGACCATGGTCATCGACTGCCTGATGAACCCGGCGGGCCCGTACCAGCTCAACCTGGTGCGCGCCGAGCGGGTGAACCACGACGGGTTCGGCACGCCGAACGACGTCTTCGACCGGTTCTTCTGGATCGTGCGGGACGTCTGCCGCGAACGGGCCGGCGCCAGCTGGACGGCCGAGACCGAAGCCGCCTGGACCGGCCAGATCCAGCGAGTGCTGGACGCCTCCACATAGGAAGAGCGCCCCGCCTCGCGGCGGAGCGCTCCCAAAGTCCGTGATCCGCCTTCTAGAAGCGGTATTGCAGCTCCACGCCGTAGATCCGCGGCGGTGTCAGCTCGAGGTTCTGGGCGCCGGTCGGGAACCGGTCCGAGGCCACGGTGGCGCTGTTGTTGCGGTTCGAGCCGGCGAGGGCGGCGTCGTAGCCTTCGGTGTCGAAGACGTTCTTGACGTAGGCGATCACCGTGTACTTGCCGCCGGTCGGGGCCCAGTAGGCCCGCAGGTCCACCTGATCCCAGGACGGCGCCTTGTTGTATTCCCGGGTGAAGACGTTGGCGTAGGCCTCCGACCGGTAGAGGTAGGTGGCGCCCAGGGTCAGGGCGCCGGGATCCATCTCGAAGGTGTAGGAGCCGTTCAGCGCCAGCTTGTGCTTCGGCGCCTGCGGCAAGCGGTTGCCGACGATGCTGACCGCGCTCGTGTTGATGTTGTCATTCACGTCGACCAGCGTGACGCTCTTCTTGATCTTCGTCGGGTTGTAGCCGTAGTCGAGCGTGAGGCGCACGGGCCGGATCGGTTGCCAGATCGTGCTCAGCTCCACGCCGCTGGAGCGCGACTTGGCGATGTTGACGAACTGGCTCACGTTCGTAGGCCCGACCTTGACGGTCACCGGCGCCTGCAGGTCCCGATAGTCGAGATAGAAGAGCGCTGCGTTGAATTGGACCGTGGAGAAGTTCTTCTTCACGCCGATCTCGTAGGAGTTGACGGTCTCCTCATCCGCCTTGGGGTCGGCCAGAAAGCCGCCCGCGGAGAAGCCGAAGGCCTTGTAGCCACGGCTGTAGCGGGCATAGGCCATCGTGTCGTCGTCCGGCTCCCACTGGATGCCGAAGGTGCCCGTCCACGCGTCGGAGGTGTCGCTGAGCTTGCGGCTGGCGACGCCGTTGGAGCCGATCACGTACTGGCGGCAGACGCCGGCGGTGCAGACCGACGGGGTCGTGACGCCTTCGATCAGTCCTGCGGTGCTCTTGGGGGCCAAGGCGTCCGTCAGGTCGAAGGCGCCGTTGCCGAGGCCGTTCAACCCTGCCAGGGCGGGGATGCCCAGGACCGGGGCCAGCCGGGCCACGGCGTTGAGGTTGCCGAGCAGGCTGCCCCAGTTTGCGGCCGTCCCGGGCCCGAAGCCGCTGAGGCCCAGGGCTGGGTAGAGGCTGGGATAGCAGGCGTCAGAGTTGCAGACGATCCGCCGGAATTCCGTCCCGAACTTCTTGTCCTTGGTGTAGCGCAGGCCGGCGGTGACCTTCAGCGTCTCGGTCGCCTGCCAGTCGATCTGGCCGAACACCGCCTTGCTGCGCGTGGTCAGGCCGTAGTTGCCCGTCGACCAGACGCCCTGGGGATTCGGCGCAGCGCCCAGGACTGGCGTCTGCAGGGTGGATGGCCCGCGCAGGAAGAAGTCCGCCGTGCTGCCGGTGCCGGTATACTTCTCATTGTAGTAGAAGAGGCCGGCGATCCATTGGAGCGGCCCATCGTGGGTCGACGACAGGTTGAGCTCGTGGCTCATCCACTTGGGATACTCGAAGTAGTGGTAGACGTTGTCGGCGTTGACCGTCAGCGGCGCGCAGTTGACCGGCGAGAGGCCGGCGGCGAACAATCCGCCGATCGTCCCGCAGATCGACCCTGGCGCCAGGGGGATCTGGAACGATTGGACGTTGGTGGCGTCGGTGTCGCCGTAGAGGTCGTATTTGTACTCTTGGAAGCCGCCGACATACTTAATGTCGACGCTGGGCAAGTGATAGACGAAGTTCGTCGTCAGCGAGTTGACGTCCCGCAGCCGGACGCGCTGCGGGTTGTTGGTGTTGAAATCGCGGGAGTCCGCAAGCGCCGGGTTGGTGGTCACCCCCGTGCCGCCGAACTGTCGCAGGCTGCCTGGGACGATGCCGTTGACGCCGGTCTCGGGCGAGTAGCCGTGGGCCGAATTGTAGACCACCGAGAAGTTCGGATCCGTCCGGCCGGTTTCGTACGGGCCGTTCAAGAAGCCGGCGCGGGCGCCCGGGCCGCCGCGGTTGTGCCAGACCAGGGTCTTGTACGACACCCACCACTCGGCGTTCTCGCCCAGCTGGGCCTCGAGTTGGGCCTGGACCTGGTACTCGTCGCGCTTGCTGCCCTCCGAGGGGCCGCCGGCGACGTTGTGGAAATAGCCTTTCCGCTGGTCGAGCTTGTAGCCCGAGACGCGGAACTTCAGGTTCTCGGCGATCGGCCCGGAAACGGCGGCCTGGAAGTTCGTGAAGCCGTAGTTCTCCGCGATGGCGCGGACCTCGGCGTAGAAGTCTTCCGTCGGCCGCACCGAGATCACGTTGACCGTGCCGCCGATGGCGTTGCGACCGTACAGCGTGCCCTGGGGCCCGCGCAGGATCTCGACCCGTTCCACGTCCAGCGGCGGACCGCCGGCCAGCACCGTCGAGGTGGTGAAGAGGCCGTCGATGTAGATCGAGACGGCGCCGTCCACCGAGTGAACGTTGGTCAGGCGGCCGATCCCGCGCATGCTCGCGCGGTCGTTGGCCGACTGGTAGGTGAAGCCCGGCGTGAAGTTGGTCAGGTCCTGGACGGTGCTGATGCCGACCAGGTCACGCTGCTTGCTGGTGAAGGCCGAGATGGCCACCGGCACATCCTGAAGGCTCTGCTCCCGCTTTTCGGCCGTGACGACCAGTTCTTCGATGACGTTGACGGTCTGCGCTCTCGCTGATGCGCCGATGGAGACGGCCAGCAGGGCGCTGGTCGCCAGCAGAGTGGGTCTGAATTTCATTACTGCCTCCCCGCAGCTTGATGAGCGCTTATTGGCTGCGCTTGACCGAGAGGCTGAAGCAGGCTGGTTGGGCCGTCAACGCAAATGCGGCCCGTGAATGCCGATAACTGAATAAGCGTCATATAGTGACGACCTAATCTTGAGACGGCTACCGCAAGATGCTTGTAAGGCACGTTCTTTTGGGTGATGCTTCATCGGTTTCTGACCTTGTTCATCCCAAGAACAACCTGAAGGCGCGCAGATAGCGTGCCTTCTTTGTTTTTGATCGCCGCAAAAACGCCATCTCAAACCAGTATATTCGCAGTCGCGAGATATTCTCGACAGCTTATGGGATAAGGAATTGGCGGCGCGCCGCCGACCCCCGTTACCTGCGGTGCAACATCGTGACGGGCAGGGGCGGCCTGCACACGTCAGGGTGGCGTTTGACGCTTCGGCGGCTTCGGCTCTTTCGTCGCGCGACTGCGGACCTTAGAGAGGGCGCTCGAAAAAGTCGGAGGCCCGTGATGCATCGCAAGCCGGACGGATCCTGGGACAAGGCCAGGTTGCCCAGCCGTCACACGACCGAGGGGCCGTCGCGCGCCCCGCACCGGTCGTATTACTACGCCATGGGCCTGGGCAGCCGCGAGATCGCCCAACCGTTCGTTGGCGTGGCGTCGTGCTGGAACGAGGCCGCCCCCTGTAACACCGCCCTGATGCGCCAGGCGCATGCAGCGGCGGCGGGGGTGAAGACGGCCGGCGGCACGCCGCGCGAGTTCTGCACCATCACCGTCACCGACGGCATCGCCATGGGCCACGAGGGCATGCGCTCGTCGCTGGTCAGCCGCGAGGTCATCGCCGACTCGGTCGAACTGACCATGCGCGGCCACGCCTATGACGCGCTCGTGGGCGTCGCCGGGTGCGACAAGTCGCTGCCCGGGATGATGATGGCCATGCTCCGGCTGAATGTCCCCAGCGCCTTCATCTATGGGGGCTCGATCCTGCCCGGGAGCTGGCATGGGCGGGACGTGACCGTTCAGGACGTCTTCGAGGGCGTCGGCAAGCACTCGGCCGGCGAGATGAGCCTCGAGGATCTCTGCGACCTCGAGCAGCACGCCTGCCCCGGGGACGGCGCCTGCGGCGGTCAGTACACCGCCAACACCATGGCCTGCGTCTCGGAGGCGATCGGCCTGGCCCTGCCGCTGTCGTCCGCGCTGCCCGCGCCGTACCTGGACCGCGACCGTTACGCCGAGGCCACCGGCGCGGCGGTCATGGCGCTGCTGGAGCGCAACATCCGGCCGCGCGACATCTGCACCCGCGAGGCGTTCGAGAACGCCGCCGTCGTGGTCGCGGCCACCGGCGGCTCCACCAACGGCGGCCTGCACCTGCCGGCCATGGCCCATGAGGCGGGGATCAAGTTCACTCTGCGCGACGTGGCCGAGATCATGAAGCGCACTCCGTACCTGGCCGACCTGATGCCCGGCGGCCGCTACCCGGCCAAGAAGATGGGCGAGGCGGGCGGCGTGCCCATGCTGCTGCGCACCCTGCTGGACGCCGGCCTGATCCACGGCGACTGCATGACCGTCACCGGCAAGACGATCGCCGAGAACCTCGAGGGCGTGGTCTGGAACGACGACCAGGACGTGATCCGCCCGGTCTCCAGCCCGCTGTCGCCCACCGGCGGCGTGGTCGGCCTCTGGGGCTCGATGGCGCCCGACGGCGCCATCGTGAAGGTGGCCGGCCTGAAGCACACCAAGCACCGCGGCCCGGCCCGGGTGTTCGACGGCGAGGAAGCCTGTTTCGCCGCCGTCGAGGCCCGCCAGTACAACGAGGGCGACGTCCTGGTGATCCGCTACGAGGGCCCCAAGGGCGGTCCCGGCATGCGCGAGATGCTGTCCACCACCGCGGCGATCTACGGCCAGGGCGTGGAGAACATCGCCCTGATCACTGACGGCCGCTTCTCGGGCGCCACGCGCGGGCTCTGCATCGGCCACGTCGGCCCCGAAGCCGCCGCCGGCGGTCCGATCGGCCTGGTGAAGGACGGCGACATCATCGCCATCGACGCCGACGCCGGGACGATCGAGCTGGAGGTCAGCGCCGCCGAGCTAGAGCATCGCCGCCGGGAGTGGGTTCCGCGCCGGACCAACTACCAGTCGGGCGCGCTCTGGAAGTTCGCCCAGGGCGTCGGCCCGGCCTATCTGGGCGCCACCACGCACCCGGGCGGCGAAGCCGAGACCCACATCTACGCGGACCTCTGACGATGAAGACCATCGGCCTGATCGGCGGGATCAGCGCCGAGAGCACGACCGTCTACTACCGCGAGCTCACCCGCCTGGTGCGCGAGCGGCTGGGCGGCCTGCACTCGTGCGAGCTGATCCTGTGGTCGGTGGACTTCGCTCCCGTCGCCGCCCTGCAGGCCAAGGACGACTGGGAGGCCACCGGCGCCATCCTGGCCGGCGCGGCCCGCAAGCTGGAGGCGGCGGGCGCCCAGGCCATCGTGATCTGCGCCAACACCATGCACCTGAACGCGCCGCACATCCGCGCCGCGGTCTCCGTGCCCGTGATCCACATTGCCGACGCCACGGCCAGGGCGCTGGCCGCGAAGGGCGTGACGAAGCCGCTGCTGCTCGCCACGCGTTTCACCATGGAGAAGGCGTTCTATCGCGACCGTCTGGCCGAGCTGGGCCTGCCGGCCATGACCCCTGAAAAGGCCGATCGCGACCGCCTGCACGCGATCATCTATGACGAACTCTGCCAGGGCGTGATCCGGCCGGAGTCCAAGGCGGTCGTGCTGGAGATAATCGAGCAGGGCCGCGCCGCCGGCGCCGACGGCATCATCTTCGGTTGCACCGAGATCGGCCTGCTGCTCGATCCTGCGGACATGCCGCTGCCCACCGTCGACACCGCCGTCGCCCACGCCGAGGCCGCGGTGGACTTTGCGCTGGGCTAGGGCAGGGCGGCGACGCCGAACAGCAGCGGGTGCGCCCACGTGAGGACGCCCCACACGACGATCCCCAGCGCGATCCGCCACCAGCCGATCTCGGAGAGGCTCAGCTTCTGCCGGCCGGCGAGGATCGCGGCGAACGGGACGTTGGAGGTCTGGCCGGCGAACGCGTCCCAGGTCGCGCCCAGCGCTCGCCTGCGCTTGGCGTCGATGCTGGCCGTGCCGAACAGCGCCAGCACGAACAAGGCGCCGAACAGCACGATCGAGGCCCGGTCGCCGTCGACGAGCAGGTGGCCCAGCGCCCAGAGGGCCACGCCCCACAGGAACGGGTGCCGGGTGATCCGCAGCATGCCCTTCACCGCGTCCGGCCGGTCCAGAACGCCTTCCTGCCGCACGCTGGTGGGGTTGGGCGTGGCGAGGCCGGGGACGATCAGCAGCATGGCGACGAACTGCAGCGCCAGTTGGATAAGCCGCGTCGTCGCCGTGGCGTCCCAGTAGGCGAGGTTCCAGGCCTCGCGGCGCGCGTCCCCGAACGCCATGCCCAGCCAGACCAAGCCGCCGATCGAGGCCAGGGAGAACAGCCCCATGTACGGCCCCTGGCCGATCCGCCCGGTGAGCGCGTCACGGACGCGAGTGCCGGACACGAGCAGGTGGAGCAGGACGAAGAAGGCGGCGGCGGCGAGCAGGTTCGTCATAGCGCGTCCTCGGCTCCCATGGATTTACGCCGTCAGCGTATCACATCCTCGGCGTCGTCTTCGAACGTCTCGTCGCCGAACAGCGGCCCGACCGGCTGGCGCGGCGGAGGCTGCGGCTGGGGCGGCGGTTGCATGACAGGCGCGGCCTGAACCGGCGGCGCAGGCTTGGCGACGGGGCGGCGGAGCACCGACTCCATCCGCGCCATCCAGCGGTTGGCCTCGTGCAGAGCCTCGTCGGCCTGCAAGCGTCCGCGGCGGCCTTCGTCCTCGGGCCGCCACAGGTCCATCTCGAAGTCCGGGTGGCCGGGATCGTCGAACACGAAGCGCAGACGCACGCGCTCCTGCGGGTCGGCCAGCTGGTCCAGCGCCCGGCGCGCCTCGCCGCGGAAGGCGCGGGCGGCCACTTGCCGGTCGACGATCATCTCGACCCCGACCAGTTCGTCCAGCCGGTAGGTGAGCTGCCAGCCGCCGCGATCCCAGGTCACGACGACGACGCTGCGGACGAGGTCGAAGCCGATGCCGACGCCGCGGCCGCGCGCCACCAGCATCGGCTGCGGGATCGCGTCGAGGGCCTGGATCAGGGTGCGCCGGATCCGCCGGGTCTCGTCGAGGAACCAGATGCAGACGCCCCCCAGGAGCGTCATGCCGCCGCCCAGGAGCGCGAGCAGCGTCAGGAGCCGCGCGACCTCATCCATGGAACGAGGCTACGCCGTTTTCCTGAGTCGGCTAAGGCCGCCGGAAGTTCAGGGCGTAGGCCTCCTGCAGCAGGCCGTTCTGCCGCATGAAGGCGCTGATGGACTCGTAGGTGGCCGTGCGGATCGGGCCCTTCTGGTCGTCGGTGCGCAGGCGCTGGTCGGCGATGGGGCCGAAGAGGCGCATGACCCCGCTGGCCTTCACCACCGTCGGCTGGAAGTGAGCCTTGAAGTTGGCCGTCAGCCGGGCGGGATCGTCCGTCTCCCAGGCCGCGGCCCCCACCACGTTCAGCATGAAGTTGTTGCAGTTCTGGTACTTGCGAGACCAGGGATTGGCGACCAGCGAATAGGCCGGATTGTGCAGCCTGGCGTAGCCGGGGCCGTCGATGACGGCCAGCATCCGCCGCTGCATCTCGGGCGACGGGATGATCACCGCAACGTCGTCCACCGCCGAGCCGCGGGTGAAGTCGAACGGATAGTCCTGGATCAGCCGCGACTCGGTGCGCGGCCAGTTCGGGCCGTCGCCGGCGTAGAGGTTGTAGACCGCATAGCCCGCGACGCTGCGCCCATCGGCGGTCTGGATGGTGCGATAGACCCAGAGCGCGCCGTGGGTATAGGCGATGCCCTCGGGCAGCTTGTCGCGCGCCCGGCCGGTGCGGAACACCAGGGCCACGCGGGCGTCCTTGGCCGCCAGGTCGCGCTCGATCTGCTTGGAGAAGGCCGCGGCCTCGGGCGCGGTGAAGTGGGCGGCGACCGCGCGCGCCGAGCTATCCTGCGCCGCGGCCGGGACGGCGGCGACGGCCAGGCACCCCGCGAGAATCGCGGCGATCAGACGTTTCACTTCTTGGCCGGCTGGTAGGGGACCTTGGGCGCGGGGTCGGCGGCCACGACCACGTCGTCGTCCACCTTCAGCGCCGTCTTGGCCGAGACGTCGGCGGCCTTGGACAGGTCCGCCGCGGCGCTGGTCCCGCCAACCGCCACGCTGGCGCCCGCCGCGCCCACGGCGGACGCGCCGCCCGCGGCCACGCTCACGGGCACGGCCGAGACGCCGACCGCGGTCTTCACGCCCGAGGCGCCCAGCAGGGTCGCGGCTTCGGAGGCCGCGCCCACGGCCTTGGAGCCGTCCTGGGCGCTGTCCTGCGCGAGGGCCGGCCCGGCCACGGCGCAGGCGGCGAGGACGAGGGGAACGAGGCGGCGCATGGGCATCTCCGGAAGGCTGCGAGCTTCGCTACAACGCGAAGCCGACAGAATTACAACCGCGATTATACGTCCAGTTCCACGACCAGAGGCACATGATCCGATGGTTTTTCCCAGGCGCGCACGTCGCGGTGGATCGAGACGCCGGCCAGCCGGTCCGCCGCCTGGGGCGAAAGCAGGGCGTGGTCGATGCGGATGCCGTTGTTCCGCTGCCAGGCGCCGGCCTGGTAGTCCCAGAAGGTGTAGGCGCCCGGCGCGCCGTCGGCCTGCAGGTAGGCTTCGGTCAGCCCCAGGTTCTTCAGCGCCCGGAACGCGGCGCGGCTCTCGGGCTGGAAGAGGGCGTCGCCGACCCAGTTGTTGGGGAACTCGGCGTCGCGGGGTTCGGGGATGACGTTGTAGTCGCCCGTGAGCACGAACGGCTCTTCGAGCGCCAGCAGCTCGCGGGCGTGCGCGTTCAGCCGGGCCATCCAGCCCAGCTTGTAGCCGAACTTCTCGGTCGCGATGGGATTGCCGTTGGGCAGGTAGATCGAGGCGACCCGCACCGGCTCGGGGCCCGAGACCACCGCCTCGATGTAGCGGGCCTGCTCGTCGGTGTCGTCCCCAGGCAGGCCCTTGCGCACGTCTTCGAGCGGCGTCTTCGAGACCAGGGCCACGCCGTTGTAGCTCTTCTGCCCGTGGACGGCGACGTTATAGCCAAGACGTTCAAAGGCTTCGGTCGGGAACTTCTCGTCGACGCACTTGATCTCCTGCAGGCAGGCGACGTCGGGCCTGGCCTCCTCGAACCACCGGACCACCGTCTCCAGCCGGGCGTTGACCGAGTTCACGTTCCAGGTGGCGATGCGCATCGAGGGCTCCGGCGAAGGTGGAGGGAAACTAGGGGCGCCTTGCGGCCCGCTCAACGCCTTTGCTGGCCGATCTTGACCGCCGGGCGATCGCATGGCCGGTGCAGGCATGGCCTTCAGGACCTTCGCACTGCCCGTCGCCGTCGCCGCCGGACTCGCCGCCGCGGGGGCGTCCGCGCAGGCCTTGCCGCAGGTGGATGTCCCGCCCGTCGTGCCGATCGCGCCCGTTCGGCCCCTGCCGCCTGCAGACGCGTCCCCGCCGTCGTCCGACCCCGCCGCGCCGGCGGCGGCCCCCGCCGAGTCGGGAGGATGCGCCCCCGCCGGGCTCTTCTCCGCGACGGTGCGTGACATCAGTCCCGGCCTGGCCGCGTCGAGCCAGCGCGCCCAGCCGCGCCAGCTCTGGCGATCGGGCGCGCGCTTCTTCCGCAGCCTGGAGCAGCCGCAGCCCAACGGCCGGCAGGCCCTGGTCATCATCGCCGAGCCCGACATCTGGGCTATCGACGTCGGCAGCCGGTCGGGCCGCCACACGACGGATCCCGGGCCGGACCTGTTCGTCCGAGCACCGATCCTCCCGACCGGCGCGGACCTGCCGCCGGAACTCCACGCCCTCGAATTTGGCTGCGAGATGGACTTCGTGGCCGCCCACGCGCCTGCCGCGCAGCAGATCATCGACTGGGGTTCGGCCAAGGCCGGCGTCCACGTCTTCAGCTCGGGCGAGCACAGCCTGGCCATGCTGGTGGACACGCGCCGCAACGCGCCGGTGATGCTCAGCTACCTGCGCCAGGGCCGCCCGGTCTTCGTGCTGCGCTATGACGAATACCGCCGGAACCAGGGCGAACGCCCGCAACTGTTCGAGCCGGCGAACAATGTACGGATGACGGAAGGCCCGGCGCCGGCGGCGGCGCTGCCGTCAAATTGAGAAGCTGACGCCGCAGCCGCAACTTGACTTGGCGTTGGGGTTCCGGATCCGGAACTCGGCGCCGGCGAGTTCGTCGACGAAATCGATCACCGAGCCCTTCAGCAGAGCCAGGGAGACGACGTCCACCAGGGCGGCCGCGCCGTCGTGCTCGACCTTCAGGTCGTCGTCCTGGGCGGTGTCCACCAGGTCGAACTGGTACTGGAAGCCCGAGCAGCCGCCGCCCTCGACGGCGACGCGCAGCATCACCTCGCGGCCTTCCTTGGCCCCGATGGCTCGGATGCGGTCCGCCGCGGCGGGCGAGAGGGTGAGGTCGGTGGTGGTCATGGCCTGTTAGACGAATGTCCTAGCTGCCCTATATGAGGGCCTGGACGGCTTCGACCAAGGGGCCATGAGTCAGAACGGTTCCATGGCCTCAACGATACCGCCCCGCGCCGCCTTCGCCGAAGACCCCTCTGCGTCGAGGGGCCGCAAGGTTCCGGAGGCGCACAGCCGCACGCGCACGGACTTCGCCCGCGACCGCGACCGGATCATCCACTCGACGGCTTTCCGCCGGCTGAAGGAGAAGACCCAGGTCTTCGTGGCGCACGAAGGCGACCATTTCCGCACCCGGCTGACCCATAGCCTGGAGGTGGCCCAGATCGCCCGCTCGCTGGCGACGGCGCTGGGCCTGGACGCCGACCTCGCCGAGACCATCGCCCTGGCCCACGACCTGGGCCACCCGCCGTTCGGTCACGCCGGCGAGGACGAGCTGCAGGTGCAGATGCACGGCTACGGCGGCTTTGACCACAATGTGCAGACCTTCCGCGTGGTGACGAAGCTGGAGCGCCGCTATCCGCGCTTCGACGGCCTCAACCTGTGCTGGGAGACGCTGGAGGGCGTGATCAAGCACAACGGGCCGGTGATCGACCAGCTCAGCAAGCCCTCGTGGAGCGCGATCTCGGAGTTCGACGGCCAGTACGGCCTGCGGCTCGACACCTGGGCGTCGGCCGAGGCGCAGGTCGCCGCCCTGGCCGACGACATCGCCTACAACAACCACGACGTGGACGACGGCGTCCTGGCCGGCCTGTTCAATCTGGACGAACTGGCCGGGGTGCCGCTGATCGGCCCGCATGTGATCACCGCGCGCGCCGATTACCCCGACTGCGAGCCGGGCATCCTGCGCCTGGAGGCCGTGCGCCGGATGATCGGGGCCATGGTCGATGACGTCATGGCCGAGACGGCGCGGCGCGCGGCGGCAGGCAAGGTCGGGTCGCCTGAGGACGTGCGCATGCTGGGCCACGCGCTGGTCTCGTTCTCGCGCGACATGGTCGAGGACCTGGGCGCCCTGCGCGCCTTCTTGATGGAGCGGATGTACCGCCACTGGAAGGTCAACCGGACCCGCAGCCAGGCCCGCCGCATCCTGGCCGAGATGTTCCAGCTGTTCATGGCCGAGCCCGACGTGCTGCCGGCCGAGTGGTTCGACCGCACCCAGGGCCGCGACGAGGCCGGACGGGCGAGGGTGGTCTGCGACTACATCGCCGGCATGACGGACCGCTATGCGATCGAGGAACACCGCAAGCTGTTCCACCTCGACGTCTGGAACTGAGGCGTGACCGTGCTCTCGGTCCGTGGGCCGATCTTCCATTCGCCGGGCGACGAGGGCGCCTTCTTCTGGTGGCTGAAGAAGATCGCCGCCGTCCAGCGCGCCTCGAACCGTGGCCGCAACGTCGAGATCCAGCTGCGGCCCGGCAAGGCGTCGAGCGACGAGCTGCGCGAACTGCGCTCGCTGTTCCACCGCTACGGCATGGACACCACCGACCTCGAGAGCCTGGGGCGCGGCTGAGCCGCCCACAGAAATCGGCGCCCCGCCACACTCCGGTCCTTGCGACGTCCGATAGACTGTCTCCGAGCGCGCGCGATTCGCGCCGCTGGAGCCTCTCGGAGCCCTCGCGATGTCCGACCATGAGCGCGGCGCCTATACGCCGCCCACCGCCGACGCCCCGCTGAGCTTCGATCCGCGCCAGCCCGTACGTGGGGCGCGCCCGATCCCTTTCACCCTGATCCTCAGCGTGCTGGTGCTGGCGGCCCTGGTGGCGGCGATCTTCGTCTTCTACCAGTCGGGCGTGCGCCAGGCCGGCCAGCCCCCGCAGACGGTGGGCGCCCCTGTCGCCGGCATCAAGTCGGCCGCCCCGGCCGAGGCCCAGCCGCAGGACCCTGCCGCGGGCCTGCAGATCTACCGCTCCGACGAAGGCCAGCCGATGGAGACAGTGGCGCCCACCTTCACGCCCGCGCCCGAAGAGCCGGAGCCGCGGCCGATGCCGACGCCCAAGGTGGTGGTGACCCAGGCCCCGCCGGTCCAGGCCGCGCCGCCGGCCGCGACGTCCCAGGCCCTGAAGCCCGCCATTCCCGCCGCTGCGCCGGCCCCGGTCCAGAAGATCGCGCCGCCGCCGGCCCCGGTCCAGAAGGTGGCCGCCGCGCCGCCCGCGCCGAAGCCTGCGCCCCCGCCCGTGAAGAAGGTCGAGGCCCTGCCAGCGCCCGCCCCGAAGGCCGCGTCCGGCGGCGCCGTGGTGCAGATCGGCGCCGTCTCCTCCACCGCCCTGGCCGACAAGGCGTTCAAGGACGCGATCGCCGCGGCCCCCGGCCTGGGCGCCGGCAAGGGCAAGAGCGTCGAGAAGATCGAGAAGAACGGCGGCACCCTGTACCGCACGGCGGTGACGGGCTTCGGCTCCCGGGCCGACGCCCAGGCCTTCTGCGCCAAGCTCCAGGCCGCCGGGAAGAGCTGCTTCGTCCGGTGACCGCCAGCGCCTGCATCCTGGGCTGCGCTGGCCCGGCCCTGACCGAGGCGGAGAAGGGCTTCTTCGCGGACGTTCGGCCCTGGGGTTTCATCCTCTTCGCGAGGAACATCGAGACGCCGGACCAGGTGCGGGCTCTTACCGCGGCGCTCCGCGAGACGGTCGGCCATGAGGACGCGCCGATCCTCGTCGACCAGGAGGGAGGCCGTGTGCAGCGGCTGAAACCCCCGCACTGGCCGCTCTACCCGCCGGGCCGGGCCTATGACGAGCTTCCAGCCGGCGAACGGTGCGGGATCGCCCGGCTGGGCGGGCGGCTGATCGCCCATGACCTGGCCCCGCTCGGGATCAACGTCGACTGCGCGCCGGTGCTGGACGTGCCGGCGCCCGACGGCCACGAGATCATCGGTGATCGGGCCTATGGCGACGCGCCGGACCGGGTGGCCGAGCTGGGCCGGGCCGTCGCCGAGGGGCTTATGGCCGGTGGCGTCCTGCCGGTGGTGAAGCACATCCCCGGCCACGGCCACGCGCGGGCCGACAGCCACCTGGAACTGCCGGTGGTTGAATCGACCCGGGACGAACTGGCGGGCCGGGACTTCGCGCCGTTCGCGGCGCTGGCGGACCTGCCCATGGCGATGACCGCGCACGTGATCTATGCGGCGATCGATCCCGAGCATCCGGCCACGGCCTCGCAGACGGTCATCCGCGAAGTGATCCGTCGGACCATCGGCTTCGACGGCCTGCTGATGAGCGACGATCTCTCCATGCAGGCCCTGTCGGGCGACTTCCGGCAGCGGGCCGAAGCCGCCTTGAAGGCCGGCTGCGACGTGGTCCTGCACTGCAACGGCGACATGGACGAGATGCAGGCCGTGGCGGCGGGGACCGGCGCGCTGGAGGGCGAGGCGAGTCGGCGGGCAGAGGCGGCCCTCGGTCGACTGCGCCAGACGCCGGAGCCGTTCGACGCGACCGAGGGCCGCGCTCGCTTCGAGGCCGCGTTCGGCGGTAGGCTGGCGGCATGAGCGGCGGCTTCCAACCCTCCCTCGACTTCGCCGCGGTGGATAACGCCGTCGAGGACGGCGAGGCGCTGATCGTCGACATCGAGGGCTACGAGGGCCCGCTGCACGTGCTGCTGGCGCTCGCCCGCACCCAGAAGGTCGACCTGCTGCAGCTGTCGATCCTGAAGCTGGCCGAGCAGTACCTGGCCTTCGTGCAGGAGGCGCGCCGGCGTCGGTTCAGCCTGGCGGCCGACTACCTCGTGATGGCGTCGTGGCTCGCCTACCTGAAGTCGCGGCTGCTGCTGCCCAAGCCCGAGCAACCCAAGGCCGAGGAGCCGCCGGCCGAGGAGATGGCCCAGCGGCTGGCCTTCCGGCTGGCGAAGCTGGAAGCCATGCGCAACGCCGCCGAGAAGCTCATGACCGGGCCGCAGCTGGGCCGCGACGTCTTCGGACGCGGCGACCCGGAGGCCATCCGTATCGTGCCGTCGGGCCGGATCGAGGGCGACCTCTACAGCCTGATGAGCGCCTACATCGGCCAGCGCCAGAAGGAGGCCCAGCGCAGCTACAAACCGCAGGTCCCCACGGCCTATCCGTTGGAGGACGCCCGCGACCGCCTGCGCCGCCTGCTGCCGGATCTCGACCGCTGGACTCCGCTGACCGGCGTCGCGCCGATGGGCACGCCGACCGCCGGCCCGAGCCGGGCGTCGTATGTGGCCTCCACCCTGTCGGCCAGCCTGGAACTGGTGAAGGAGGGCGCGCTGGAGGCCCGCCAGCTCGAGGCGTTCGCCGACATCTACCTGCGCGCGAAGCGAGGCGCGGCCCCGGCATGAGCGACACCGCCCGCGAGATCGAAGCCCTGCTCTTCGCCGCCGCTGGTCCGCTGACCGCCGAGGACCTGGCCAAGCGCCTGCCGGAGGGCGCGGACGTGGACGGCGGCCTGGCCGAACTCGCGGCGCTGTACGAGGGCAGGGGCGTGGTCCTGGCCCAGGTGGCCGGCGCCTGGCGCTTCCAGACCGCCGAGGACCTGGCCTGGCTGATGACCGAGGAGCGGGACGAGCCCCGCCGCCTGTCCAAGGCCGCCCAGGAGACCCTGGCGATCATCGCCTACCACCAGCCGGTGACGCGCGCCGAGATCGAGTCCGTGCGCGGCGTGCAGGCCAGCCGCGGCACCCTGGACGTTCTCCTGGAGCTGGGCCTGGTGAGGATGCGCGGCCGCAGACGCACGCCGGGCCGGCCGGTCACCTTCGGCACCACGGACGCCTTCCTCGAGCACTACGGCCTCGCGAATCTCGGCGACCTGCCGGGCCTGTCCGAGATGAAGGCCGCGGGCCTGCTGTCGCTGGACCTGCCCCCCGATTTCGCGGTGCCGGATCCGAACGCGCTGGCCGCCGACGAGGATCCGCTGGACGCCGAGGCGCCCGAATTCCATGTCGATTTCCTGGGCGAGGACGAACCCGCGCAATAAGGCCTTCATGCCGCGTTGGCTTGCCGACGGCGGACGGACTATATAGCGGCGTGAGACAACGGGCGTGCGGCATCGGGGCCGCGGTCGACGCCCAAGGAGACTTCGGCGCATGGGCGCACTCAGCATCTGGCATATCCTTCTGATCGTGGTCGTGGCCGCGCTGCTGTTCGGCGGCCGCGGCAAGATCTCGGGGCTCATGGGCGACACCGCCAAGGGCATCCGGGCCTTCCGCGACGGCCTGAAGGGCGAGGACACGCCTGAGGAAGCGGCCAAGCCGCTGCCGAAGGACGACAAGGACAGCGCGCGCGGCTGATCGCCGGTCGCTCCACCGCAATTCGCGCCGGCCGCCTTGATCGTGGCCGGCGCTTCTGTTTAGGCCACGGCCATGCTTCCCGAAGTCGGCGCGTCTGAGCTCATCGTCATCGCCATCGTGGCGTTGATCGTCGTGGGCCCGAAGGACCTGCCCATCCTGTTGCGACGCTTCGGCCAGTTCATGGCCAAGCTGCGGGGCATGGCGAACGAGTTCCGCGCCAGCTTCGACGAGATGGCCCGCCAGTCCGAGCTGGACGAGCTGCGCAAGGAGGTCGAGGCCATGCGCCGCGGCCAGTTCGGCGACACCACCGACCTGAACCAGGAGATGCGCTCCACCGTCGGGGAAATCGAGCAGAGCATGTCCGACGTGGGCGTCCAGCTGCACCCGCCGATGAGCTACCAGTACGACGCCGGCGAGGCGCCGCCGCCTCCGCCGCTGGAGATCTCCGAGGCGCCGAAGCCCGAGAAGAAGCCGCGCGCGAAGAAGGCGAACGGCGCCGCGCCGGCCGCGAAGCCCGCGACGAAGAAGGCGGCTGCGAAGCCCAAGGCCGCGGCCGAGATCGTCCAGGCGTCCAAGCCGCGCAAGCGCGCCAGCAAGATCGTCGAGGGCGGCGCGTGAGCTACGAGCACGACGAAGCCGAGATCGAGGCCTCGCGCGCCCCGCTGCTCGACCACTTGATCGAGCTGCGCAAGCGGCTGATCATCTGTGTGCTGGCCATCGTGGCCGGGTTTGCGATCTGCTTCGGCTTCTCCGAACAGATCTATCGCGCGCTGCTGCATCCCTTCGCCATGGCGGCGCAGATGTACGCCGCCTCGAAGCAGGGCCATTCCACGGGCCCGTTCGACCTGCTGTTCGTGCTGCTGGGGCTCAAGGACGCGCCCGTCGCCACCGGCGACCTGCGGCTGATGTTCACGGCGCCGCTGGAGTTCTTCTTCACCAAGCTGAAGCTCGCCGGTTTCGGCGCGGTGGTTCTGACCTTTCCCGTGCTGGCCTGGCAGGTCTACGCCTTCGTGGCCCCGGGCCTCTACAAGCGCGAGCGCTACGCCTTCCTGCCGTTCCTGGTCGCAGCCCCCGTCCTCTTCGCGATGGGCGCGGCGCTGGTCTACTTCATCATCCTGCCGTTCGTGCTGTGGTTCTCGCTGTCGCAGCAGATCATGGGCGCGGGCATCGCCGTCGAGCTGCTGCCCAAGGTCTCGGATTACCTGACCCTGGTCACGACGCTGCTGCTGGCCTTCGGCCTCTGCTTCCAGCTTCCCGTGGTGCTGACGCTGCTCGGCCTGGCCGGCATCGTGAACTCGGCCATGCTGTGGAAGGGCTGGCGCTACGCGGTCTTCGCCGTGGTCGTGGTGGCGGCCATCGTGACGCCGCCAGATCCGATCAGCCAGCTTCTGCTCTCGACGCCGATCGTGATGCTCTACTTCGTCTCGATCGGCTGTGTGAAACTGATCGAACTGCGCCGCAAGAAGGAAGACACGGCCGCCGGGACCGATATCGCCACCGTGTAAGGGTTGGCGCGCTTCCCGACGCGCTCTAGAGAGTTCGGCTTCCCGAGACCCCAGCGGCGCCCATGCACGATATCCGAGCCATTCGCGAAAACCCCGAGCTTTACGAGAAAGCCTGGGCGGCGAAGGGCTCGTCCGGCAAGGTGGCCGAGATCCTGGAGCTGGACGCCAAGCTGCGCGCCG